>Ga0209533_1001595_pt1 | contig 21152 bp, 15 predicted proteins | sample COG_04_FD_184748 | JGI IMG/M metagenome (GOLD analysis project Ga0209533, IMG submission 184748) | Pelagic Microbial community sample from North Sea - COGITO 998_met_04 (SPAdes) (version 2) | ecosystem: Environmental > Aquatic > Marine > Neritic zone/Coastal water | place: Helgoland, sampling...
CTACAAACCGTGTATGTACAACATTAACTGAATGTACTAGCGAACAATACGAGTCTGTAGATGAAACCGCAACGAGCGACCGTGTATGTACCCCATTGACTGTATGTACTAGCGAACAATACGAGTCTGTAGATGAAACTGCAACGAGTGATCGTACGTGTACCACCCATAGTACATGTCCTGCTGGTCAGGGTGTAGCATCCAGTGGTACGGCTTCTGCTAATACCGTTTGTGAAGAATGTACCGAAACGTCTGGTGATGGTATTGTCCCACAATTCAATGCAGAGGACGATCTATCCCCATGTGGAGACCATATTGGATGTGATGCAAATCATATATTTAGCTTCAGCAATTCAGAGGGTGGGGCCCCAACTGCATATGAGGATCGATGTACAACCTGTCCCACCAATTCAAACAATGCTGGTGGGTTTGCAACGTCCTGTGCATGTAACGCTGGTTTCTGGTACAATAGTGGAGTCTGTACAGCTCATAATACGTGTTCAGATACAGGACAACAGGTTAAGACGGCTGGAACTACAATAGCCGATGCGGTATGCGAGTGCAATGGTGAGTCTCATTTTGGAAATGGAGATACATGTACCCCATTGACTGAATGTACTAGCGAACAATACCAAACAACCGCACCAGGTACTATCAATGATCGTGAATGCGAAACCAAGGTATGTACATGTGAAAATGGTGACCATGCTGAAGGTGACGACTGTCCGACTCATGACACACCTCAGTGTACAGCCTGTGCCGATACCCATTGGTTGGAGGGTAGTGAATGTACCTTATTGACATCAGAGTGTACTGGTAGTACATATGAATCAATCGCACCAGGGGCTGAAATTGACCGTGTGTGTACCGAATGGACTGTATGTACTAGCGAACAATATCAAACAACCGCACCAGATTCAACTACAAACCGTGTATGTACAACATTAACTGAATGTGTTGATGGCGAGCACGAATCAACCCCGCCAACGGCTACCACAGACCGTGTATGTACTGGTAAAGTCTGTACCTGTACCGATGGTACTGGTGCAACTGGCGCCGAATGTCCAGCGGATAACACTCCAACGTGTGCATCCTGTGACGCTGGCTATTGGTTGGATGGGATTGTGTGCACTGAAGGCATTCCAGACGAGTACATTGCCAGCGATCCTGGGCAGGCAGATACCGACGCATGGGTGGAGGCGTCCGCGTCTTGTATTGCTGGTGAATTCGCGCATATGGCAGTGGATGGTACGTTTACGTGCGAACCGTGCTCCAAGGATACGTTTGTATCACAGTATACCGTTGCGAACAATTTGAAGGTAGATAGTGGTGCATGGGTTATCGATAACTCAGCCCATATGTCAGCTACAAGAGGAAAGTGTTGTGCGAATTCCCATCACAGCGTGTGTCGGGCAATGATGAGCGAATACAAATCCAAGTGTCAGGCAGTCACCTGTGCCGTAGAGTCTGAGGAGGCTCCTGCTGAAGAGGTAGTAGACGCATCTGGTGCGGGTGCTGATGATGAGTATGTCCCAGAGGGTGAAGAGATGAGAGAGATGGCTCGATAAAATTACAAATCAAATATGACAATATATATTATTAATCAACCATATCATTGGTACTTACAATTACTTTTACGTATACTTCCGATTCGCTTCGGATTGGTTCAGCATGTACAATTTCAATGTCTATATCATCGTCCAATGCATCGTTTTTCATATTTTCCACATATATCTTTAAACAACAATTGATGATACACATGAACGTACATATGGAGTACACCACTGCTATATCTAACATTTACCATAAACACCCACCACTTTAATAGTCGAAGCTGATGAATGGTACCGATGGGACTGATGTTTCTTCCACGGGCGTTGATTTCTTTTTGGGTGGCATCCACACCACAATGATGTTTTCGCCCAAGTCCATTGAAACGCCGTACATTTCAGGGTTCACGTTGTACGATCGTAATGTACCAGTGCACTGGATGAGCGACCCCTTTGGAATGTAAGCTGGTTCGATTTCTTCAAATTCGCCCTTTTCATCGACCTTCCAGAACGTAGGATTGTTCGGAGCCCCCTGGAATGTAGTTAGCCGTCTGGCCATGGACACAATTTCGTATTCGTCGTCGTTATCATCACGAACAGTCTTTATGCATGAATAGTTTGCCCCTGACACGAAGTCTTCCAATTCCTTATCATTCTTTGCCTTGGTCCACGTGTGGCCGTCGTGGTGGAATGCAGTTTCCATGTGCGAATTGCATATACGTTTCAATTCATTGAAGAATTTCGTTTGTTCACCAACCAGACTGGGCATTAAGGTTTCCAATTCTTCTGGGCATCCCATTTCGAGTGACACCTGGAACTTGGCTTTGTTGGGATCGTTGTTCTTAAATTTCCCAAGGTTCCCTTCCTTGCCCAAATCTTGAAATTTAACTACCATGTTTGGTAGAAGAAATTGAACGTTTTTCTTAACGGACCCGTCGGCAAAATGCAACTTTGGGTAGAATTCACCGTTGCGACGTTTCACCATGGCAATATCAGTGTTCAATTCGACCAATGGACGCGGCATTTGGAGACGTACCTTTACACCTGCTACGTCAATGGCCTGTGGTACATCCACAGATGTCCATTTCTGTGCCATGTTTTTTTGCTTCTTAATAAATTGTTGTCGTAAATCAGATGACGCGGTACGTTTGTTGGTTTCCATTTGAGTAGTATGTGTTTCAATTGATGTAGACATGTTTATATACTGTTTAAGTTGATATATATGTTATATAGTAACATATTTTGTAATTTGTAAACCGTGGAGTAAGTGATTTGGCGAGATGGTTGATTTTCCATTACCCTACGACCCGTTTTTGGGTCGTAGATATGACACTCGCCAGTATTAAAAAAAATTATAAAAGTACAACCATTAATCCTATATACCAGTAGAGTTAAAATTAGGGCCCCGTGTACACGCTTCGGCAGTTCAGCACCCTTAGTACAACCGTTAGACTAGGTGTACTTTTCCTATATAAAAAAAGACACCCCTTATATTTTCCTCCATTTCGAAAAAGATAGAACGCCGATGTGCGTACACACTTCGGCGTTCTATCTTTTTCGATTTTAGTGTTTAGGTTTTTTTTTTATTTTTGGTCATATAGACACATCATTACCCCACTAACTCCCTGTATGCCTAATGGTATTGCATACTAAAAAAAATAAACCCCTATGTGTACCTGTTAAATTTTTTTCGTTCCATGCTGTATACGGCCTAAGGTGTTTTACAACTACCTGTGTCCATGCTAGCCTTTGGTGTGTCCCTGCTGTCATCAATTATTACCTGTATTATGGATAGTATTCACCTGTCAAAAATCCCAAAATTGCCTGTGTACCTGTATATTTTTGGGGTCGTTTGTACTTAGCGACTGTACGGTTTTTGCTATCTATTTTTATTTATATGGAATACCACTAACGGTTTTTATGACATAGAATTAGCATCTACGGGTCAATTCATCTAAAAGAACGGAAAAGAAATTTCTTTTTTTTCAACAACACCAACAACACCAACAACCAACGACCCATTCGCATGGTTGACTCGATGGCGTAATATCGTTTTTGAAAATCTGTTACAGAATACTTATAATATTTGGAAAACATAACATAACAGAATCAATATGACTCACTTATCTTACATTTCACTTGCAACACTACTATCAACCGTCTACTCCGAAGCGGAAACGGTACAACACAATGGACAATCAATAAAAGTAAAAAAAAAGAAACCGTGCAAACGACCCAAGCGAATGAAGGACCGATCCCGTGGCAAGCCTGGGTACATGTTCTCCAACAAGGATATGCCGCACTATAAACGCCAGCAGCGTTGAAACGTCACCTAATGACGACGAATCCCTTGACTCTTCTTTGTTCACAGAATTCAGCAATGGCGCATTTCATTGTAATATAAAATAGTATAAATATTCGTTTATTCTAAACAAATGCATTACGGTGCTATCTCTACTGATATTAAAAAGTCGAGCTCCAACTGGGGGACGTTTCCAAAATGGATGGAATCTGCCGTGACATTGACAAACAATATAACGGAATACGTTTTCAATACATATAAAATTATTGGGGAGGATGCAACACAAATGATCCTGCCCCAATCACCAGAGGGCGACGCCTACACTCTATTCTACGCGCATGAGAATAAAAGTACATTGGAGAAACATATGGCAGATGTAGCTTTACGGATACAATCCATTCTTGCTATAGTGCGAAAAGGTAAACCGACTGATGCGCCTTCGGATGTTATTTTCGGAGGATATGGGATGACAAGCGAAGACATCAGAAGTGAATTAAAAGATATGTTAAAAGATATGATTCGTATTGAAGGCGACGCACAAAATACTTCACATGAAAAGGTTCATTCTCTTATTGATATATACAAGGGCATCGACGACGAGTACGATTACATTGGACGAATTTATCTCCGTATTGGAATAGCAATGGATAGTAAACTACCATTTGAATACAAGTACAACAATGTAACAAGTTATCGAGGCGGAGTAATCGACTTCTCAGAATTGGCGGAACAGAATGCTCCGTACAAGGCGGGCTACGGGATATACAACCACGATACGAAGAAGGTAGATGTAGTGGAAACGACAAGCGTGGCCTTCAAAATAGACTGGAGTCAGATAGCGAGGGACACGGAACCTGCCAAACAGGTCCAAGGCTTTATGGTATTTGTCCATTACCACTTTGGTATAACGGATGAAATGGTAGAAAAAGATCCACATTTAATTGTACAAAAGAAAGAAGAGTTTAAAACGCTTCACGACGAGACGAACAAGCGTCTCAGAGCCATCGAGGGCGTTCGATTGGTGAAGGTAAAGCGCGATAGCAGCTCCATGTACTGCATAAAATCGAGAAATGCAACTCACAGAGCAAAGGTGCAATTGTTCACAGTATGTAGTGAAATTGTAAGTCTTTTACCGAAGGGATCGTCTGTTGGTATATGTTATAGTGGGAATTCACTTGGTAAATTGAACGAGGTGAAACGTGGTAGCTCCCAAAATGTTGACTATTTTGGAGAAACGGTCAACATGGCTGCGCGAATGGAATTTACCGACTGGTCGTATACCACTGCCGATGGCATTACAGTGAACGACAAACACGAAAACCGTGTAGCGTATGCAGATTGGAAAGATGTTTTTAACATGTATGCACCAGCATCGAAAAAAAATAGAGAAAATTCGGAGGCAGAGGTGGTAAAGTACCCATTTAAATTGGATAAAATTCCATTGGAGTCATTGAATGCGGGATACGGCGAATACGTTTATGTATTGTCTAAAAAACTACATGGACAATCTAAGCTGAAGGTTGGTGATAGGGTGCGATATGCATATGGGAGAGGTTACACTGGAGTCATCGAGAAAATAGATATATTCCAGGCAGTTATAAAGTTTGATACTACTGAAAATTCAAGAGTAGTAAAGGTGAGATTATTGGAAAAAATACAAGGGGGGGACACAGCAAACGAAATATCAAAATTTTTGACAGCTACGAGTATTGCATTATATAAGCTAAAGTTTTAATAATAAATGTCGCTCTATTCCTACAAAGTACAAGTACCAAAAACTATACCAGACGATGCCCTAACAGACAACCTGGGTCGAAAATGGATTAAAGCCAGTAAATCAACGACGGAAAAGTATTTGATGTGGGATACTGATGAAGAGCTTTGGTACGTGTGGTTTCGTAGGGGGTTGGAGGTTCCAGAAGAGGGCGAGGTTATTGAATTGAATGCCAACGAATACGTTGTCGAAAACGTGTACCGCAACAGGCGTTTAAAACGGGCAATGGTATCATTTAGTAATTAAAATCTATATAAGTATCAGTATCTGTATAGCAAAGAATGTCTCTCACGTGCGAACAAGAAACCAACCATCTAATGACCATGGACACGACGTGGGTTGCTGGATACAAATGCAAGTCCACTGGGCTGTACATAGGTATTTGTTTCCTGGCCGTACTATTGCAAATAGGCCGCAATTTCATCTGGACCAAAACGTCTCAGGCTACCCGTGAGGCCCTGCATGAACCAGTCGAGGGTAAGGGATTCTGTGGGGCCTGCTGCTCCTGTTCGAGTAAACGGATGGCGTACATACGAAAACTCCTACTGTACACGCTACTGTCCATGCTGATGTACATAGTCAATATCCTCCTTATTCTAGGGGCCAATTTAGGTATCCTGACATCCGTCCTCGTAGGCAATCTCATGGGCACGTGGCTCTCCATATCGCTCCAAAAACAGGACAAGGCTAGAATGGCACTATCCATAAAGACGATGATCGATGAATACAATCAACTCATTGATATTAAGCAGAACGGTAGAAGTGCACCGAACTCATCTGGACGAGTCCGAAGATCCGAATCGAAGCTCACTGTAGACGAGAAAGAGCATCTAGAGACACTCAAGGCAACAAAAGAACTATTAAGAGAGTTCGTATTAAATTAACTGTATTCTACTTATGGCATACTTATACTCTGTACCAGCGTCACAAAACACGTGCTTGTACTTTACATCGAATATATAAACATTCCCCGTCTGCTCCAATTCACCCAATGCCTTGAATTTGAATCTAAAATTGTCATCCATCCCTAACGAATCGCACTTATCCCACGTGCATATTTCGGAATCATCCGCATCGTAGTTATCGTTTGAATAACACCCATCGGCCAGGAACGTGTTCGACCGCGCAATGGCAGTGACCTCTCCACCCACAACAAGATCAACCTTGTACGACAGTGGAGAATCCAATGGGTCCCAATTGAAACATCCAGTATTGTAACACGCCGAATGGTTGGTACCGTCCACACACTGACTCAAGTAGTGCTCTCCATAGGCCTGGCATATGCGAACATCAGTAATAATAGAATATTGGCCGTCTCTACCGTAGACATCCGTTTCAATGCCAAGCCATCCAAAATCCTCGTCAATCTGAATCTGCACGTCGTTGAGCCCCTTCCTATAATACTGGTCCTTGTAGTAGACTACAGCATCCCCTCGAACGGCAGTGACATCCGTTGTCCCACCAAACATGGTACATGAAGACAGGGAGACATATACAGACGACCAAATGACGTGCATGGGATCAATACAGTCCGAAGGGTTGCCACCATTGATGGTTATACAGTCGTGTACCTTTGACGCAAACCGAAACTCTCTGTTGGTAAAAATGAAGGCACAGTTCGTCTCATCGAAACGGTGGCATTCGGTGGACATAGTGAACGATGTTCTCGCAAACCCATTGCCGAAATCGCCATGGGCTAGGTTTTCAATGGAATTACCAAACCCCAAAGCCATAAATTGGGGGTGCGGTGTTACGTCATCGATGGATCGTATGATTCTATAACGGACTTCACTACCAATGGTAAATTCCTCTGTATCCAATACAAAGTGAATGTCCAATTTCTTCTCCAATGGGTCCACGCAATCGTCAATCTCATACCCAATCATTCGGATGTGCTGGTTTTCAATAGACTGAGTTTTAATGCACGTACCATCAAAACAATTGTATTCCAGTGGACAGTCTTCGTTTTGCAAACAACCAGGGATACAGGTCTCACCATAGTCTTCATGTTGTACAATGCAACCATACGTCTCGTCGCAACTATCTACCGTGCATGGATTGTTGTCCTGACACGACCGCTGAGTCCCCTGGCATGTGCCTGCCACACATACATCGTACTCAGTACAGGCAATTCCATCGTCGCAAGAAAGCCCCTCGTTCCTAGCAAGGGGAATGCAATTTCCAGTGGTAACGTCACAGGCTCCCACGGAGCACGGGTCGTCGATATGGGAACAGTCTTTAGAATATCCAACGGCGCACATCCCATTGTAACATTCATCCTCTGTAGTGCACATGTTCGTATCGTCGCACGAAATACCATTCGGCCTGTTGTGAAATACACACCCTTTCCCCCCTATGCATTCTCCAGTACGACACTGGTTGTTCAAATCACATGTCAATGTCTTTCCCCTGCAAACACCATTCTGACATGTCTCGTCTATGGTACAGCTGCTGCCTGTGTTGCACGCCGAACCGTTATTTTTTGGGGTGGTCTGGCATACATGCTGAAACGAATCACAGAATGACGTGTAACATTTGGCACTCCCACACTCGGAGTCAGTTACACAGCACGAATCGATTTTTGCATGGTGGCACCATCCATTGCTACAGGTGTCAATGGAGCATGGATTTTCCATGTTGCACTGACTGTTGTTCGTACATGGTCTGGAAAAAAACATGAAAAAGAGCACGATGCTTACCATGAACAGGAATATACAAATACCACACGATACGATTCCACAGGTGTATGCAAACCCTCGATTGAAGTGACAAATTCCCCTATTATGTGCATGCAACCGTACGAATTTGCGTGTTCTACGAACGTTCATTTAGAAAGGAGCACACAATTTATATACAGACATGTTAACGAATTATATTTTTTATAGTATATAAAACACACATGGGCATAAAAACATACAATGCGTAATATCGGAAATCTTTTGGTGTTTGCTTTAGGAGTCAGTCAGATTTCAGCAGGCACGGTAAAAATTTCAACTGAACACTATAATGTAGGCGATGGAGATATCGTCGATTGCCCGTCGGGTGGCCTTAGCTTTGCTGAAGGCGCGTGCTCGATCAATGCAGGATCGTCTACCAACGCGGACAACACCTACGACTACGAATCGAGCGTAATTGGGTTGCGTTCGCAAATGCTAGATGACGAGGCCACCGATTTATCAGAAGTGGTAGGAAGTGACAACAACCGATGGATAAAACTAACGATTGAATTGGACGATGCCGTAAACGAATACGATAGCTGCTCTGTAGCTATTGACGGTGACTCCGAATTGAAGGATGTTGTAGCCCTTGGCGATGCAAGTTCGGATGTAACCAATAAAAACAAGCCTAGCTGTTCCTTTCGACTCTCGAACAAGCGATTCTTAGGAGAGATTAAGGTTGGAGCTACCTTTGTCAAAAACAGCTACTCCGTTGCCCCTGGTGAGGATAGCGAAGTCAAAGCGTTGGTGGATTTTGCCTTCGAATCGCATGCCAATGACCCTGGGTTTGGAGCCCTTCAGAATGAAAACGTAAGAGATTTGGTTGTTTCATACAACAAAGGTTGCGTTTCCGCGGGTGGTTATTTGGTAGCAGATAAAGCAGGGGATGATGCATGTAACCTTGGTCAGGAGGAACTAGCAGAAGAATTCCAACACAAAGAGTTGGAAGAGAGTAAGGCAGCACGTGGAAAAGTCTCACTGAAGTTGACTGGTGTTTTTGTGGACAAACGGTACAGGGTACTGTCACAGTCTGGTGTAGACAGGCTACCATCGTCGCAAGGTGACCTTCTTATTGTAAAGGAGGGGTTGGACCTTGCCCAAGACTACGAATCGTTTCATGACGGGGCCAAAGATGTTAATAGCATCGGCGGAGATGGATCGATTATGTTGACCCCAATCGACTACGCCAACCGTAAGGATGAGTCCTCCACAGTGAGCCACGCCGAAGAAGAAGTTGCAGAGTCCGATTTCTCCAACGTTGGAGGGGGTGCTGGAGCCCTACAGGGGTACGGTTCTGTGAACACAACGGCCTACCCACCAGCCACGTTGGATAACGATTTGTACAAATGCGACGGCGAGACCAATTGTTACTCTCAATATGTATTGAGCACGGTGGTAGACTTCGAATATGGCGAATTGCCACATTTCAAGCCAGGGTACCTTGGCTGCACCGTGTGTCCATCTGCACTATCCATTAAAGGGTTAAAAGAAGTGTCAGGCGATACGTTCCATATCAATACCAAATTGTCTTTATCGGCTTTGGATCTACCAATCGCACCGTCTGATTTTTCGTTCAAAGCGGTCAAATTGGTTGCCAAAGACGCATTGAAATTGTCGCCAAATGATTTCTATAAACTCAGTACGTTGTTCTCCGTAGAAGAGTCTTCGGAGGATATTCAAAATGCGGCTGGTGAAGCACTTGTTTCATTGGACGACGAATTGAAGTTTGACGAATTTCTGTCCTTTTCTGCCCTATCCCAGGACGGTTTGGAGGAGGCCAACACCATGGCACTTGCCAATGGAACTGGTGCCAACGATGGTTGCGCTGCCCTAATTGGACTCAAACTGAAGGATTTGGAAACCGACATTGTAAGGGGATACTTACGTCACCTAAATGAAAACTGCTTTATTGAGCTTCCAAAGAACTTTTTTGGTACCAAACAGACCATTTCATACAACAATACCCAAACAGGAGACGCTGCCGCCGAAGCGGACATCATCGAAGTGGATCAACATCGTGAGATTCATCTCATCAACCCCAAGGACTCCTCTTCGGTGAAACTCTCGTTGGTGGGACGCACGCGCGCTTACGCTTCTCAAATATTTTCAACCATTCAAATGGAACTGATGAAGCATTTTCCAGATGAAGCAATCCCAGCTGGCCTTGAATACTCTGGTAACTTGAAAGACTCTCCAGTCGTTTTCCGTATTGCTGGCTCTTCGGATGCCATGGCAGGACATGTCTCCACTAGTGATGGTGGTAAAGAATGTGCTGGAGACGGCAAATACTGGAAATCTACGGACCGCGCAGAGCGTATCTACGCCGCCACTGGTGCGGAATATGTCCCAGAATCTACCGCCCAGGCAGGTCTTCCATATGGAACATGCGATGGTGCGGTTGGACTCCCCGATGTATTGACTCAAGCCGATGCAGTTACCAATGAATGCGGTGGTGATGGATCTGAAATCCCCGATAGTGTATTTGGATCCCCTCGATGCTTGGGTGGTACATACGGTACTGGTCAATTGGTCCAATACAAAGACTGTAAGTTAGCTGGTGGTATTTGGAAGATTGTATCGATCCCAGATGCCACTGAAGCCGATGTTGGAGCTGCGTCAATTGGAGAGTGCGCAGAGCCTGCCGTTCAGGAAGAAGTCTTGTTTATGACGTCATCTGTGAACAACGACCCAAGACCGCATCGCATTCGCTCCACTGACAAGTGCACGGGTACGTTGGACTTGCAATTGGAGGACCAAACTCTATACCAGGGGTTTGCCATTTACAAAACCCGTATCGACTGTGCCCGTATCTCGACTACTGCTGCTAGTGATAGAGTTGATTTGAAATACAGGTACGAGTCATCATTGGACTTGGCTTTGGATAAGTTCGAGGTCACAGCACATCACACTAACCTGACTACACGTCCAGAATACTCTGTGAAAGCTAAGATAGGTACATGCGGTGCAGCCAACGAGTTTGCCCTGTCGCTGAAAAAGGGTACGTGTGACCCTGCATTCGTTGCCGATGGAGACTCTAAGCTAGTAGCAGAGACTCCTGACACTGAGGGTCTCGAGTTGCTGTTGAACTGTTCCAGACAGACTGGTGGTATTCAGACACTTGCCGATAGTTACGTCATTACTTACGATATTGCCATGCAATATACCCGTAACACCACCCTACACACATCTGGTGCATTCAGTGGTGATATTAAGTATTGCGAAGACCAGGCCTTTGTTGCCACCATCAACAGGAAAGCCACTGGTACGGTAACTGCCGCTACCATCGAAAATGCCGATTTGCTTCGAGCCGTTCTGGTGCATGATATTGGATGGACAGAAGCTGAATGCCCAGCCAATCAATTCCGCCTGGAAGTAGTGCTTTCTGCAAAGGATAAAGATACGCGTGGGGTAAGTTCATGGGGCGACTCATATTTAACAAGTGCATTTATGGACACTCAATTGGGTGCGAAGAACAAGAACCTTATGGCTATTCATTCGAGTGCCAACAGTCAAACCATTCAGAATGGATTGGTTGAAGTTGCCAGTGCAGATAATTTCGAAGCTGGCAATCAATTCAAGGTACGAGGCCCATGCATTGCAATCACCGAATGTGATTTGTCGGATGCCAACGATGCCCAGAATGGCGATTCGTGGAAGGATTTTTCCACTGAATTCCAAACCGACATGGTTATTCGCGGTACATTCCTGACGCAAGAAGTCGATACCTTGGTTGAGCTTACCCTTAACTTTGAAGAATGTCCTGTGGAAGGCGAGACTACCGTCACTGGTACCGTTCGCGTTGGACTTGCCACCACGTGCAACGCTAAACAAAGTGAACTCCCGTCCATTGCGCAGCCAGAAGCTGACAGTCACGATTTAACCGAACTCAAATTGAAAAAGGATTGCACGTCCGCGTTCGCCGATGATATTCTTCGGGTTGATGGATTTGCATTCGTTATCGCCAGTGAGTGCACCGAAGCAGAAGCCGATAAGAACAGTCCGTTGTACAATGAGGCCTGTGCTTTATTAAAACCAGAGCACGAGCTAGCACTTGTTCAACAATGGTCGCCATCTTCTGTGGATGTCTTTGTGGATCGTTACGATGAGTCAGGTGCATTGACGTCTGAAACCCAACTTTGTGCATGTAGGTCACCACATAATTGTTCGATTGTTACAGACATCATCCCTGGATTGCCAGGATTCAATCGTGCCTCAGCTCCTAGTGGAGAATACCTTGCATGCGGTGTCCAGGGAAACGATCGTCTGGCGGATTTCGGTACGGACTTGTTCAAGCACCAAATTCCATTGCTACCATTCTCGTCCGCGGATGCAGATCGATTCGTGGTACGATACGATGTGATCCTGTCGTCTGGATTGACAACTCGACGTTTGCGAGCAACCGCACCGTTTAAGCACACCCCTAAATTGCAGTCCAGTTCGGCTGAGACAGAAGGAAGTGCTCACGGTATTCGAGTCCTGGCAGCAGGTAGTGTTTCGGAGAACACAGCATCTGAAGATGCACCATCCGCTGGTGTAGCAGACAATGGTGCGCAACAGACCGAAGAAGCCGCCGATGGGTCGCACACACACGACGCCGATGACCATACGCACAACGACGAAAGCATGGTAGCATTGATTGTTATCCTGTCCGTACTTGGCGCTGGCATCGTTGGCTTTGCCATCTACTACCTTACGTGCCGTAAGAGCGAGGAGGAGGACGAGTCCGAAGAGAGTAAATCGCTTGTTGGTGGAGATAAATACCGCACTCAGAGGTTCAAGAACTTGCGATATTAGATTATAAATAGGGGTGTTACATTATTAAATAAATATTATGAACAAATTTTTATGTATATATTTCATTGGTTTAATTGTTATTTTGTATTGGAACACTATTGTATTGGTTCAGATTGACAAAAGGACCCTTTTTGTGACTCCATATACTGGTGCGTGCTATTTATTGGATATACAGAAGGTACCTTCATTTTCCGTACTGAGGCGCACGGACCAGAGTGATTACACGTCGGTCCATCGCGAATACACCCGTCTCAATTGCAATGCCTCGTACGCGGGTGGTACCTGGGATTTAATCGAACGGCCAATGGTAGGGGACCATATTCATATTGGTATGGTATTGAGTGTCAACCACGAAGTCCTCACCTTGCACGACAGGGATATGTCTCAACCGATTTCGTATGAAGCGTATCCGTTGATGTGTCCAAACCCTGGCATATATGCCTATGAAAAGAGATGGTATCATACAGGAGTCCATACACATTGCGATGGAATTGTCCACGTGCATCCTTGGTCTGCTCCAAGTGAATTGAGGGTCGAGGGGAGGCGCGTTCGATTGAAGCTTTGGTTTGAATCTGTCGGCATTGAGGTGTCTCCAGATAAAACGGGTTTAAAGATGCCAGGCGAGGACGAATACATCGATGAATGGACAATGGAGTATTACGTTCACGCCCAGGACAGCACACCGATACTGAAAACGAACAATGTGGAGGAGGTAATGAATTTATGGTTGGTGGATCACCATGGGTTGATTCTGTTGTGGACAGGGGGAAAGCCAGAGAAAGATTTAAGTGTACTGGACTACGATAGTCATCCAAATAATTATCCTAAACGATACGTATAATATTTAATAGTATGGTGCCCTAGGCATGTTACGCCTTACTCCGATCTTACTTACTGCGTCCATGTGATCCCTCGCACTTCCACTGCTGCTGTACTGGCTCATAGCCTTTAGAAACATTTGGACGTTGTTTTGTTTGGCGGGTGCTGGTGCGGTGCGCGCCTTCTTCGTGGAGGCGGCGTGGACGACGGGTGCAGCTGGTCTTTTCTTGCTGATGACAGCTTGGAATTGTTCCTGGAGTTTGGATCGTTGCATAACTTCCTTGAATTCAGTGTGTGTTTTCTTCAAATCTTGGAATTTGCCAGAGGCGCAATGGGCTACCTTCATCATGGCCATGCTCTCCTTTGGGAATTCCTTTGCCATCTTCAGAATGGCTTCTTTGTCTCCGTTTTCGAACTCTGTCTCCGATAGAGTCTCTGCCCACTGATCGACAAGTGCTTTGGAAAGAGCATACGCTTTTTCCTGGTCCTTTTTCAATTCGTTTTTCTTTTGCTCCTCCAGCATGGTTTTCAATTTGAGCAATTCTTCCTGTTCGGCAGTTTTGCTACTCTGAGTTTGTTCTAGCTCTTTCTGTTGCTGGACAATCACGCGCATCATATCTTCGCGCGACATTTCCGTAGACTCGTTTGGTTCAGGGGCCGTTTCGGCTGGGGCGGCTTCTACCTTTTCTGGGGCGGCTTCAACTTGTGATTGTTCAACTGGTGCATTCTGTACTTCAGACATATTGTTTGGTTTAAAAGATGCATTGTGTATTTTATAGACAATTTTTTTAGTTTTGTCATCCTTTGGTTCACTATCAATGAAGCAAATTCTACAGTCTTCCCGCCTGGGATTTACACACAACGAGACTTCGACTCCTTCTTTTTTCGAGTTAATAGACGAAGCGTATTGGGTGTGGGTATGCTGTAACGACAATCCAGTGTAATAGGACTCGCCCGTTTCTGGGTTTTTCTCTATGGCGTATTGAGAGAATTTGCTCTCCAGGGTGTCGTCGTTCAGCTTACCAGTGATCCACACCGATCCATCCTCCGCTTGCCAGTTCCGCATGATAGTACCTACCTCGAGTTCTGGATTGTGCTCCATGCGAATTGGCTTTCCAATTAGATCCAAATGGAGGGCTTCCCGTTTCGTAAACGCAAAGGTTGGATCGTGCTGTTCTGGCTGAGTTTCCGTTGGTGATAATACGTTTCCAATGAAATACTTTGGCATTTGTTGGCATCTCCAGTATTTAAGTAGTGTCATATTTTAAAAAGAATGTTTTCTAAGTGGCTCACATACGATTTAGAAAGTACATTCCTCCGAAAAGGATTCAAACGAACCGACACCAAAATAATTGAAATTGCTCTCTACGGGAAGGATTTTAACCCGAAGACGCACAAAGGGGAATCCTACCAGGCTCTTGTCAATCCATTGGAAAAGTATTCCACTGGAGAAGAGGTCATTGAGAGCTTAGAATCCATGGGGCAAAGCTCCGAAAAGTCAATCAATTTCTGGGTAAAGTTGCTCTCTCAGAAACACATGATCGATTCGAGTGTCCGACGCAAAAATACACAAGAAAAGGCAGATGCATTGGCAAAGACGCTGGCAAAATACGAATTCAAGACGACGAAAGATGCTTTAACCGAGGCCATTGAATTTGGGAAAGAGCATATATGGATAGCTCACAATGGTAATTCATTCGATTCAAAAATTGTAATGGGAAATTGTTCCGACCTGGGTGTTGATTCGGATGAGCTCCAGTTGAATGATTCGCTGCCTATGTTTCGGCATTATATGAAGGGCCAACCATCGTATAGTCAAGTTATATTGTTTGCCAGCATGTTTGGGGGTAAGTACAAAGCCCACCATGCATTGGAGGATTCAAAGGCGCTGCATAAGATGATACGCAAGTGCGCTGAAAATACCGATAAAGAAGTAATTCCAATGTTTACAGAGATGCCAGTTAAGAAGAAGACAAGGAAGCGCAATGCATCAAAGAGATACGATTCAGACCTATACGATATAAGGGGCGTTGGTATTGGAAGTGTTAACGTATTCTTTGAAAACAATATCAAATCAAAACAGCAGTTACATGACTATATTTCAACCAATGAGAAATCCACGTGGTTGAAGGAATTCACAGCGGTGCACGCGTACAAAAAGTTGGGAGAGAAATTGTATTCTGGCGAAATAGTTTTAATTTAAAATAGTATATACATATTATATTATTAAGCATAGTAATGAAGTATACCAGGTTGGGGGTGGACGTACTAACAAATAGGTTACGAGACTATGCTTCCAAATACATAATTACCGATTATTTCAGTTCCGATATTGTAGAGGAGGGTAGGCAATTGAACAAAGCTGTCGCGACGTTCAAATCGAAAACGCTATGCCAGAGCCATATTGAGATGCAGAAACATTGTAGACTCGATTATTGGGATGAGATGGTACGATTGGTCCAGTCGAGGATTGCCACTATCAACAAAACGTCCAAAACAAAGACGAGTTGCTGTGAAAACTACAACACGGTTCGATTCTTCAATACAGGCCTTCCCATGGTTGTGTATCCCTCCAAAACCACGACGATTGTGAAGCAATTGACTCTCCTATTCATGGCCGTATCAGGGATCGTTCAATTCGTACGCGTTCAAATCGACGGAGGCCTGTCGTTTTGGTCACAGATTATCTATTTATTAGGGTGCGCTTGTTCTGTAGCGTACTACGCCAGTACAAACAATCTCTCGTTGATTATACCGCAGCTTGGAGCATTCGCTCTGACCCTTGTAACGGTATGGGGTCTTCTTCGTAACGTGGAACAACCGTGGGCATCTCTATGACCGCCATTGGGTTCCTATCCTCTTCCAATTCGAATGAATTCAATTCAGCTAGCAGCTCCTCTTCGTCAATGTCAATCAATGGTTCAGATCCAAGCGTTTCGTTGATGTCCATTACCTGTTCGGTCAATTCCTGCATAGTATCGTTCAATTGTTCAATCTTGTCCATGTCGTTGCGCTTGTTGAAATCCTTGAACACGCTGGTAGTATGCCGAAGTGCCTGAATCTGCATGGCAGTCAGATTCAATTGCTCAATGGCGTACTTTTTCTGCATGATCGTATTGATCCTGTCCCTGCACTTGCCCATGTAATGAATAACTATTTTTTTCTGCTTTAATTTTTGTAATAATACGGCCTTGTCCTCTTTTCGACGAAGCCCTGTTTTTATGTCATCATCCAGCTTTTCACGCTGCCTATCGTATTTACCGACCATTTCCTTTAGGAGCGAATCGATGTTGTTGAGTTCCTCCAAACATTTTCTTCCATCGTTTGTTCGCGAACTCATTAAATGCGACAGCAGGCACCCCATTTTGTTGAGGAACCTCTAGATTTATACTGACGTGACCAGTTTCTTCGTCCATTTCTCGAGCAGGGATAGTTTGGTACGGACGGAGCCTATCAGAGGATACTACTATACCCATCTTTTATATACAAAGAGAATAATATATACTAAAAATATTTATATGGCCATTGAATCCCTGGAAATCCACCTGGGTGCTTCGTCTGTTTTTTGCTTCTTGCAGTGGTTTTTAGCCATTGGTGCTGGTAGGCAATGTTCTGGGTGGTGACGTTTGTAGTGGCGTTTCAACCACTTGCGATTGATTCCACCTTCTAAAAACCCGTGATTGCAGAGAGTGCACTTGTTGTACAGGTGATCAAAGTCCTTTGGGATGAATTCTTCACCGTAACGCCATCTTAAAGGGTGGTTCAAGGCATCCATTGCGCCATGGCCTGGTTTGTCCGCCGTGCCGTGTCCCATGATATGAATCTTTAAAGCCTGGTTTGTTTTGAAGGTACGGTCGCATCCGTGGCATTCAATGCCTTCTTCAGAGCAACGACTTCGCTTTCTAGAGCGCTTTTCAACCGAAGCAGCGATTCGTTGTCGGCGTTGGCTAGCCATTCGTTCCTGTCGTTCGATACGTTTGTTTTCTTTTTCGACACGGCGAGCGATGTCCTTTTCGCAGCGGTGGCAGTTCCCGTTGTCGTTTGTATCGCATGCCGTTGAACACGTGTTGCACGTTTCTACAAGTGGAATCATTGTATCGTCCGAGTTTTCATCCGATTCACATTCGGAGTCCGTTTCTTCGTCCACTGAGGAGGAGTCCATTATGTCACCAATGAAGGTTGCACCATCAACAGAGTCGCGTTGGAGGTATGCGCGGTATGCCGCCTGGATGACAGTCGCTGCTACGCGTTCGCGGTAAGAGCGGTATGCCGATTGAATTACTATCGCTTTGGTGTGTTTCCATTCTTCGCTGAATTCGAAAGTCTGAAATGAAGTGGATCGTTCCCGTAGAGGCGAGGCGATGTCGAAGGCGTCGATGCCTTCCAGGTCGCCACCAATAGCGAGGAACATGTCCTGTGCGTTCGATTCAAAGTCGTTCGATTCAAAGTCGTTCGAGTCAAAGTCGTTCGAGTCTACATCAACTGAATCACCGAACAGGTTGGCGAATTCATCGTCGTCCATAAGAAGTGGGGATTCCAGTCCTTCGGTGGACATCGCTGTCAGGTCTGGCCATTGAAGGTCGGTGGTGAGTTGGTTTAGTTCACTTTCTTGCAGGTTGAAGGGTGTTGTCATCATAGTCGCCATGGTTTTGGTTTATTTGTTTTGGTTGAAGAGTTGAATTGAATGGTTTGTTTTGTTTAATTTGTATTTGTTTGTTTTATTTCAATTGAATCGTAATCATTTCTTTTTATTGTAACTTACTCGAATCAGATGCGTCTGTCGGTTCGTTCGGACACGACTAATGACATACATACTAATACACCGTGAAAATAAATGGGTCGTAGGCCTCGACGTGGTAGGTCGATACAGTATATAGAAATAGCATTAGAGATGGTCTTCGAGAAGTTTCATATATGAACACAGCACCTAAAATGATTACCGTATTCGAATATATATATAGAAATAGCATTGGGAGTTTTTATAAAAAATATTAATATATGAACACAGCACTTGAAATACAACCAACATTTTATGAATATATTTCGGACTTCTTCTTAAATTGCGAAATGATCCATTCCATTGACACAGCACTAACAACATTTGGCGGGAATGTGCAAACACGCTAATTTGGTGCGTGATTTAAAAGTGATCTCTGTTAAAATAGTATGGAAATAGTATGAAATATTATTTTCAAAATACGAGTACGGTAGGTACGGTATTATTTGTTCATTCCATTTTCTTTTTTATCACGCACAGCCAGTCATTTTAACATGGGAATACGGTAACGTCAACCGATCTTCCACCCTTTTTACGGTGGTCACACTGGTCATACTTTCCTATAATTTTCTTTGGTCAACCGATCTTCCACCCCCTTGTTATGACATATTGGAATATTTTCGTTTCCGTTTCTTTATATTTAAAAGCAGACACTTGTCGCCTGGGTACTGGTCCCTTGCTACGTCGTGGACTTCCCGCATATGAAGCCGTTCCAATTGCAAATATACCTTGCTTTTGTTTGTTTCCAATACTACAAAGCTGTCTTTTTGTGCGGCATCGGACGCTTTGTATTTTTGAACGCAGTCTTTCAACAAACTTTGTAAATGAAGAACATCTTTTACGGTCTTGTTGTTGCACTTTAAGATACGATCGAATGGTCGGAGAACGCCTTGAGCGGCAATGTGCGTTTGAGCTGGAATATGTGTTATCACGACAGCAGTCTTTGAATGCATCGTTCGGTGGCAGAAGTCCACCAATGGTATTGCCTGGTCGGGGGAACAATAAGCTTCTTCGTCTTCATCTTCCACTTCGAGATGAGCAATGGACAGGTTCATGAACACCATACCGCCTAGAATACAGTAAGGGACGTCTTCCCAGCAGTGGTGCATGTCCCGTACTTTGAAATCAATGGGGAATGGTACAACGTTTAGGATTTGTTTTATTTTTTTGGTCTTCCACTGGAATACATCCAATGTGATATCATCTGGATTTAACGACAGTATGAATTCCTGGTTTTCAATCGGGACGCGTTTGTCCGTCCAGCTAACCGATACCAGGCCGAAGTTGTCCACGTTGTATCGTTTGTTCCCCGACGCAATGCCAACAATTATATCCTTTTCACGTATGTTCGATTGGCTGATAGCACCGTTCTTCAAACTTTTGTTGATAGTACATCCCTGTATGGAACTATCAATTCCAAAGTATTCCAGGTAGTCGGACGTGGTAGTCTTCGTAGCGATGCCCCAAGATGGTGTTCTAAGGATGATGTTGTCGTACGATGTCCAATGGCGTAGAAACCTTAGTATTTGGTGGATTGGAACGGCAAGTCCCAAGGCTTCGGAGTCGGTGATCGATGCAGTGTTAATACCGATGACTTTTCCCTTCATCATCAATGGACCACCAGAGTTACCACCGTTTAGGGAGATGCTAAGTTGGAGCATCCCCAATCCGCGACCAGAGATACAGCCTTCGCACAATTGGTAGTCGGTGGACAGATTGGGAAAGCCAATGGCGACGACGTTCTGTGAGTTTCCTTTGATGGGAGCTTCGTCTACCTTCAGGTTTGGGATGGTCTGAATGAAATCCCTGATATCGCCACTATCGAACCATAGTGGGTGTTCACCATGTGGGTCCACCATCAATATTGCGACGTCTAGTGATGGTACTGTGAATACTACCGTTGCCAATATCTGTGAGTTTCCCTTGTCTGGGTAACATAGAAAGCATTGGTTTTCAACCAATTCATCCACTACGTGAAAATTGGTGAGTGCGAACCGTTTGTCGCCAATGTCAATAGGGAATTGTTTGCCGAAAATCTTTGGATTGACAAAGAATGCGGTTCCCCCAAATTGTACATCTTCATGTTGATTATACGGTTCTTTGTAATTAAAAGCCCTGTGTACACCCATGACCTTAGCAACAGATTTTTTTGCCTGTTGTACTTGTTTTGCGTTCATTTATAGACCATGTACCCCCTTATATACTATATATTTAATTTTATTTTTTCCATAATATTGTGTATATGTTATACTACAAAAATAGTACAACCGTGGGGCCTATGAAAATTGAGAAAAAAGACCCTTTAATATTTTTTCCATTTTTGAAAAAGATAGAACGCCGATGTGTGTACACGCTTCGGCGTTCTATCTTTTTCGATTTTAGTGTTTAGGTTTTTTTTTTATTTTGGGTCATATAGACA
>Ga0209533_1001596_pt1 | contig 21149 bp, 20 predicted proteins | sample COG_04_FD_184748 | JGI IMG/M metagenome (GOLD analysis project Ga0209533, IMG submission 184748) | Pelagic Microbial community sample from North Sea - COGITO 998_met_04 (SPAdes) (version 2) | ecosystem: Environmental > Aquatic > Marine > Neritic zone/Coastal water | place: Helgoland, sampling...
GATCCTGTTTTTTTAAAGCGCTTAGCTGCCCCAGAATGTGTTTTTAATTTGTATCCCATATCTTTCTTCTTTATTTAATTTATTTTTTACTTCTTTTTTAGAGGGGATAGAACCATCAGCAATTGCCTGCCTTCCAATGAGGGCTCTTGGTCTACTTGCGCTATTTCATCAAGCTCATCTCTTAATCTATTTAATAGATTAAGGCCCATATCACTATTCAAAATCTCTCTTCCTCTAAAACGGACGCTTATTTTAGTCTTATCTCCGTCAAGAATAAAGCTTTTCACCTTTTTTAATTTGATATTATAGTCACCTATATCTGTGGAAGGTCTAAATTTTATTTCTTTTGTAGTATTTCTTTTAACCTTAACCTTTGATGCAGATAAGCTTTTCTTCTTATCAAAGACGTGCTTGCCATAATCTAAAAGCTTACAAACGATAGGGGAAGCATCAGATGGAGATACCTGGACCAAATCAAGAGATGCTACTCTTGCTGATTCTAAGGCTACAGAGAAGGCTACTAATCCCTGTTTTTCTCCGTTTGATCCAATGAGCATAACTTCGCTAGCTCGAATTTTTTCGTTAATAGGTGTAATATTTTTTTTTTGAGAAGCTATGAGAAGACCTACCTATAAGAAAATAGAAAATTTATAAACATGTAATATTGGATATAAAGTTATTTATTTGTGATGATTTGATGTTTATCATTTGATGATGATTTTATACTAATTTGCCTATTACGCAATAAAATTTTACCTAGGGCTGGAGAATAAGATGCTTCCAACTATCATCGCTTTTTTCATAAACTTCTCTTTTATTTAGTCTTGATTCATGACCTTCCCAGAACTCAAAATAATATGGATAGAATGAAAATCCTCCCCAATATTTAGGCCTATTTGATAAAAGCTCATTATCGGAAAGAGTTGTGTTGAATTGATTAACAATATCTTTGAAAGAATCTATTCTATTTGACTGTTTAGATGATATCGCGAGAGCATTTTTTTCTTTAGATCTATTTTTAAAGTGCTTATCAGATATGAGGCTTGAAGATTTATTTATAGTTGCCTGAATTCGAACCTGAAAATCTATTTTTTCCCAATAAATTAATGCTGAAATTTGATTGTGTTGAAAGAAATCTTGAGATTTTGGTGAATTATAATTGCTAAAAAAAATCCACTCATCGTTAATAATATATTTTAGATTAACAAATCTTGATGTCACAATCATATTTTTTTTATTTAAAGAGCTTATTGCAATTGCATTTATAGAACTCTGATTTTTTGATAAAGCATCATTATATCTATCGATAAAAATACGATATGGCTTAGCTTCATTTATACCTTCAATTTTAATCATTCCGTTCACCTAATTATGGCTAAAAACATATACGATATTTACTCTGTTTCAAAGACTTCTTTGTTTTTGTTATCTTCTATAAACTCATATATTAAAGTATTCATCATACCTTCCTCAAGAGTGACAGGTGCCTTGAAACCAGTTTGTTTCAATGATGTATCAAATTGAGAGTTAGATAAAAACTTTTTTATTCTGATGCTGCTTATTGGTAAATTTTTATTCAAAATATAGCTAATAAAATCAAATATATAACCAGCTATGTAACCAATCAAGCTTGGCAACCTAATGCCAACATTATCTTTAGTAAAGAGAATTTTTCTAACTAAAGATATTAACTGATTCATGCTCAAATCTGGTTTATCAATATAATTATATATATGTATGCCTTTAGTGAAGGATAGTGAGAAATTTATAAATGAAGCTACATTTTCAACATATGCCATAGATTTTATATTAGCCCCATTTCCAATCATGGCAAATTTTTTGGATGCTATCTGATTAAGTAAATTGTACACATTGCCTCTATTGCCTTCTCCGAAAATTACTGTTGGCCTTATTATTGTCAGCGATCTGTTAGTTGGATCTTCTTCAAACCATTTAATATAAACTTTTTCTGCTAAATACTTAGTTCTTCCGTAATCATTAAAATAATTTGGCTCGCCATTTTCGTTGGTGTTTTTTGGTGCAAAGCCATAAATTGCAACTGAGCTGGTAAATATAATATTATTTATATTGTATTTTTTAGCAGCTTTACATACATTTTCAGCACCGCCAACATTCACATCATCATACAAAGATAAAGGCCTAATATCATCTCTATGAACTGCAGCTAAATTAATTATAGTTTCTGAATATTTAATAGCATCAAGAGTGCCTTCTTGAGTAACATCAACATATATATGAGAATCAGATTTTGTATTGATATCATAGATATCATGATTGATATTTAATTTTTTTAAATTTTTTGAAAGTCTTGTCCCTACAAAACCTGCGCCACCAATTATGGAGATAGTCATTACTTCTTCCTAATCATATTCTGAAGTGGATATTTTAGGTATCTATAAATAAACTTAGATGAAAGTCTTCTCCAAAGATAAATTAATTTATTTATTTTAATATCATTTTTTTTAAAAGCATTCAAAACATCTTTATTTCCTTGTAGTCTATTTGAATGACTTGCACCACCCTCTCTCATTAAAACAAAGTCTTTATTTATATAAACAGGATCTTTTTTTGTGCAGTTAAAAAATCTTAGCATTAATTCAAAATCAGCAGCAATTTTTAGATCTAAATCAAAATTTCCAGATTTAAAAAAAAGATCTTTGGATGCATAAAATGCAGGGTGAGGTGGATGCCAGCCCTTTTTAAAGGACCCTTTTTTATATTCTCCTGAACGCCATGTGCGTGTAACTTCCTCTATATTGTTTTCAAAATATCTAATGTCTCCGTATATGAGGTCAGTTTCTGTAGTTTTTATTTTGTTTAAAAGTTCAATGGTTATATCTTCAGAAGCAAATAAATCATCGCTATTTAAAAAGCCAATAAATCTACCACTAGCCTTTGCAATGCCTTTATTCATAGCATCATATATGCCCATATCAGGCTCACTTATCAAAATATCAACACAGTCATATTCCTCGATAATACTTAAAGTGGAATCAGAAGACCCACCATCAATGATAATATATTCAAAATTTGATTCGAGCTGCTTCTGAACACTATCAAGAGTTTCTCTAATAGTTTCTTGGCTATTAAAAGAAACCGTTATTATTGAAAGCGAAGGTTCTATCGATTCCTGATACATATTTAAAATAGGGACTTTGCTTTTAAACCAATATCCTCTCCGAGAGTTTCAACCTGGTTCTTAATCCAGGGATAAGTTTTTCTTAGACCGGCTTCTAAGGACTCAGAAACTACCCACCCTAATTTTTCTAAATATAATGAATTATCCGAGTTTCTTCCTCTAACGCCTAATGGGCCATCAATATGTTTAATTGTTAGTCTCTTGTTAGCAATTACCATAATCATGTTGGCAAGCTGATTAATAGTAACCATCTCATCTGATCCAATATTAACTGGGCCTTCCCAATCAGATCTGGTTAGTCTAAGAGTTGCTTCTATACATTCATCAACATATAAAAATGATCTAGTTTGCTCACCATCACCCCACATTTCAATCTCACCGCCATTTTCAGTCATTGCAATCTTTCTACATAAAGCAGCAGGCGCCTTCTCTCTGCCATCATACCAAGAACCCTCATCACCAAAAATATTATGATATCTAGCAACTCTAACATTCAAACCTTTATTCCTTGCTGCAGCTAAATAAAACCTTTCGCTAAAAAGTTTTTCCCATCCATACTCGCTGTCTGGGTTTGCAGGATATGCTGAACTCTCTTCACAATTAGGGTTATCAGGATCTAACTGGTTATGCTCTGGGTACATGCAAGCAGAAGATGAGTAAAAAACTCGGTTAGAGTTATTTAGTCTTAAAGCCTCTAAAATATTTAAATTAATTAATGCTGAATTATGCATAATGTCATAGTCATTTTCACCACTAAAAACAAAACCAGCACCACCCATGTCAGCTGCAAATTGATATACTTCATCAAAGCTTCTATCAGCTGATTCTTTACAAGTTATAGGATCTCTTAGATCACCTATAATAAACTCATCTGCTTCAGTGTTGTGATAAGGCGGGTACTTTATATCCACTCCTCTTACCCAAAAGCCATCTTCTTTTAATCTTCTCACCATCCTTGAGCCAATAAAACCACCGGCACCTAAAACTAAAGCTGTTTTCATAAAACTCCTATTTAAAGTTAAAAAATTTAATCTTTTTTTTCTGAGAATCCTCAGAACCTTCTATATTAAAAATAATATTATAGATTCAAGTCTGCAGAATAAGTGTTAATTAGGAACATTATACATTAAAGATTTATGTTTTTTTATATACTTCGGAGATGTTTTTGTCTTAAAAAAATTAGGCTCAGACTTAAACGAAAGATGAATTCTCTTCTCTCTATTATATTTTTTAAATTCTTTTAGCAATTTAAATTCAAATACCAGGCATCAAATCGTAATGACAATGTTTTTGTTGCAAGATATACATGTTAAATCTTTTTAAAATTTTTAGACAAATTTTTTTAATTAATCACTATTTTTATAGTTCTTAACTAAGTTAGACATATGTTTTAGAAAATCAGCAATCCGTGATGGATAATAAAAAATATTACTAAAAATGTAGATAATGCTTAAAAGATTGAAGTTTAGACGAGAGTAGACTTGAAATGCCCTTCTTATAAAGAACCTATATAAATAATTCTTGTGAAAGGATTTGTCTAGAGATATCAGATCATTATTTGATAATCCAGAATTATTATTTCTCATGTATTGAGCAAAATTTCTTGAATAAAAGGTATAGAGCATTTTATTTTTTAATTTCTCGAGTTGCTTATTTTTTAGACCTAGGTTGTTGAAATTACTTAAAAGATTAAAATAATTTTCAAAAAAAACTTTTACGGGGTTATATCCACCAGTATTATTTCGGCTACATCCAACTAAATTCATAGGCAAGTAAATGCTCTCTTTATTTAATTCATTTAAAATATTAAAACAGGCATTGACCTGAACTAAATTTGTGCCTACTCCAGAATTTATAACCTCATCACTTATATTGTTTTTTCTAAATATTAAGCCAGAGATAAAACAAATATGAATATTTCTGTGAATTAAGGCATCTGCTGATGTTTTAAAAACTATATTTTGTTGGTTTATTTCTGGTCTTTTTTCATTAGCCGAAAAGGTATATCCATAAAATTTTAAAAAGATTATGCTATATTGCATTTTTTTTATGATTGGTAAGATTTCTTGAAAGTAGTCATCTTCGATAAAATCATCATCACCCATTAGAGAGACATATTCTCCATTAGATTTAATATAGCAATTTGCTAAATTTTGGTCTGAGCCAATGTTGGTTTCATTTTTAATATATGAAATATTCAAGACCTTATATTTTTTTTGACTAATGATGGCGGTTGATAGATTATTTTCTGAATTATCAGAAACGAGAATCTCTATAAGACTTTGGTCGTACTCATCAAGCTTGGAGAAAGAAATAAGAATTCTATTTAAACATATATCTAAATATTCAGGTCTGTTATATGTTGGAATTGAAAGTGTAAAAAGTTGTTTGTTCATAATTATAATAAATAGGTATAAATGTTATAAAGTAGTCCACTAAAAAAGTTAAAAAATTGGCCATCTGACATATATTGATAAAAAAGTTGGCCATTAACTTTTGAAGCTAGATATAAAAAATTCGCTGTAATAACAATAATAATAGCCAATCTTTTAAACTGACTACCATCGATTTCATGTGCTAAAGACAAAGCTAATAGCGGCGTAAATAGTATTAAAATTCTTTCAAAAAATATACCCAGCCCATCTAAGAAAATTGGCATAAAAATTAATAGCAAAGTAGCAATAGATAATAGATATATGTTTTTATTTTTTGTTATCAATATGAGGTATGAAGATAAAACCAGGTAAATGAAGTGCCTTGTACTAAGTATAAAAATATCTCCGTCTGAACTAAGATAAAATACAATTTTTTCAAAACCAATAACTGTTGCTAAATACAACATAAAATATAGACCAATAAAAAAGAATATTGATAAAAATATTAATCCATACAATTTATTACTTAATGAGAGATTAAAAAATACAAACCTTTGGGAAAACAAAACAAATGCGGGCAATACTGTAGACAAATGACCTAATGGAGCTAAGTATATAAGTTTGTTATTGGTATTATTGTTCGCCAATGTCATAGCCAAACCAACAGCTATAAGCGATAAGGCTAGTGATGATCTGTATAAATGAAAAAGTAAATGAAATACCTCCGGTACCAAAAAATAAAAAACTAGAGCGCAAAAACAGTAATATTTCGTAATTTTTATAAATGAATAGTGAAACAACATTACAGGGACCAGTGTTGAAACCAATATTAAAAAACCTTCATCAAATAAAGAAATCCTTCCAGATATTTCTGCCAATAAAAACCATAAAGGCTCTTTACCACTAAAAATGTTGATAAAAACTTCATTAAAATTCAGTATGTAAGAGGAAGTTTGAATATTATTATAGAAATATAAATAATTAATGGCATCATCAATTCCTATTCCATTAGACGAGCTCCATTGAACGCCTATTTCTCTATTTGCAATTGCTATAGCAATTGAAAAAGCTAATACATAATTTAAATAAGGAGGTAATTTTTTATAAATCTCAATTAATGAACCAGCAATTAACATATATAAAGGATTAAGAAATATACACATAAATGTGAAAACTATTCCGACAACGGTCATTTTATTTATTGTACTTTTTATAATTCTTCTATCGAAGCTATTGGTGGAAATAGCTTAACCTTAATCTTTTTATTATTCGAAGCTGCTATTAAAGCGCATGATGATAAGAGCATCACTATGAAAAAAGAAAAAAATATAGCTAAATAGGCCCTGTTTGGAGATTTCTTAAAATTACTGAAAGATGGTTTCTGAATTGTTCTAAATACAAAATCATCACCTACCTCTGAAAGCATTATTGTCTGATATTTTGCTTCTGCCATGCTTGCCAAAACTTCCAAAAGCTCATTATTTTTTGAAGATGACATTTGCTTTGTTAAAAAATCTAAAGACTTTTGAGCTCTTGTAACTTCAATATTTCTCATATAATCATTTATAGTAAATACTATAAAATTTAGCCATTCTTGTGCAACATATGGAGATTCATGGACAACAGAAAGAGTAATTATTCCAGATTTATCATCTTTAGAAATTAAAAAATTATTTTTATAAAATTCTTTATAAGCCTCATTAATAGATGGGATTACTTCCTTTGGGTAGGATACATTTCTAACCCATTTATTATTTTTTGCATCGTATTTTTTATATTTGTATGTTGATAGCCTGGTCGATGGATCAAAAGAATCATAAGCTATAAGATTTGGAAGAAATTCAGGTTGTTTATAAATCTTTAGAAAAAAATCTTTTGATTTAAGAACTTCCAAAGCTACGTCAGAATTCGAAATTTCATCAGAACCTGGAACTGTTACGCCAGCCATTGCTGCTAGACCCGAGAATTGACTTGCCATAGAAGCTAAGTCAGATTCTTTTTCAGCAGCATGCAAAATTGATTTAGATTCATATTTATTGTCTAAATTTATCAATATTAAAAGTAATATTATTATTGATAAAAATGAATATACTGCAATAAACTTAAATGATTTCAAAGTCTTGAAAAATAAGATTAAAATTTCGTTATTATTTTGATGCATGATTTAATTATATATTATAAGTACTTATTTATGATTTATAGAGAATTATATTTCCAAGAAAAATGTAATTTGTTATAACTTTCCTTCCAATATATTTTGTAAATATGAGGCGTATTCATTTTGTTTATATTTCAATACTATTTTGAGCATATCTTCTGAACAAATCCATTGATTCTTAAATGCAATCTCTTCGATACAACCTATTTTATAACCTAGTGACTCTTCAGTTCTTTGGATGAAATTAGATGCTTCTAGCAGTGACTTATTAGTGCCAGTATCTAACCATGTAACATTATCCTGCAAAAGCTCTACCTTTAAAGAGTTTCGCAAGAGATACTCATTATTAATCGATGTGATTTCAAGCTCTCCTCGATTGGAGGGTTTTACTGACTTAGCAATATCTACAACATCATTACCATAGAAATATAAACCAGTTATTGCATAATTTGATTTTGGATTTTCTGGTTTTTCTTCAACGCCAATAACTTGCATATTTTCTGAAAAACTTACCACTCCAAATCTTTCTGGGTCATCTACCTTATAGCCAAAAATGGTTGGATCATTCTTAGAGGAAGTTTTTAATAAAATATCCGCAAAATTATTTCCATAAAAGATATTATCACCCAACACAAGTGCTACTGGATTATCTTCAATAAAATTTTCTCCAAGTATAAATGCATCTGCCAATCCTCTGGGTTCATCTTGAACTATGTATGAAAAACTCATACCCAGTTGAGAGCCATCTCCAAGTAAATTCTTATAAAGATTTATGTGCTCAGGGCTTGATATAATAAGAATATCTTTTATTTGTGCGAGCATAAGTACTGATAGAGGGTAATATATCATTGGCTTGTCATAAACAGGCAAAAGCTGTTTTGAAATTGCAAATGTAATTGGAAAAAGCCTTGAGCCCATGCCGCCTGCCAAAATAATTCCCTTTCTTTTTTTCATTCTTTAGCCGTGGTTACCTTTATGCTTTTCCCATAAAAATGCATGCTCTACAATATCATTTAAATCATAACAAGGCTTCCAATTAAGCTTCTTCATTGCTTTACTACTATCTGCCCAAGTTTTTGGTGTATCGCCTGGTCTTCTATTTACAAACTTGTAAGATATTTCTTTGTCTGTTATTTTTTTGAATGCCTCGACTATCTCTAAAACACTATTAGGTCTATTTGCACCAATATTAAAAACCTCACTGGGCATTCCTTTATCGAGGTAAGACAAAGCACACAAGTGAGCTGTAGCTATATCATACACATGAATATAATCTCTTTCAGTTGTCCCGTCTTTTGTATCAAAATCATTACCAAAAATTTCAATTGTTTTGCCAGACAATATTTTTTGCGCCACTACAGGAACAATATGATTAGCAGGTTTTTGAGTATAGCCATGTTTTAAATCTGGGCTAGCTCCAGCTGCATTAAAATATCTAAAAGCTACGTATTTGAAATTATAGGCATTAGCATAGTCTTCTAAGGCATCCTCAATCATACTCTTGCTTTTACCATAAGGACTGATAGGAGCTTTTGGTGTTTTTTCAGTTGTTGGAAATAAATTAATGTCTCCATAGACTGCGCTAGTACTGCTAAAAATAAAATTTTTAATATTACACTTAACTGCCAAGTTAAGCAGCTTGAAAGTATTGGCTACATTATTATTATAGAACTCATCAGGACTTGTTACACTTTTACCCACCTCATGGTCAGCTGCAAAATGCATAATTGAGGATGGATTGTTCTCGACAATAATTTTGTTCAAATTATTGTCGTTAATATCTATTACATATTGTTTTACACCTGGAATTTCTCGCTTAACTCGATCAATATTAATAACACTATATCCCGCCTCTACAAGCAATATGCATACCATGCCACCAATATAACCACTACCACCAGTTACTAGAATTGTTTGTAATTTATTTTTTAATGCATTCATTCTTTGTAGCCATTAATTTTAGATTTAATTAATCTTCTTAACTTCTAGTAACTTAAATATTTTTTTATATATGTCTAAATTATAAACTCTTTTTCTATATATGTGTTTTATTGAATTTAAGTTACTTTGATAAAGATTATCATTATTAACAAGATTTTCTAATAATGAAATAAATGAGACATCTTTGAAATCATATGTGATATTAGAAATTAGCTCTTTATCTAAAAATTCACATAAACCAGTATCTCTTGAAAAGATAGGCAGGGAATCAGTGAAAGCAGATTCTGCCGCAGAATTTAGAATACCATCGGAAAGATTGCAAACCAGATGAAACTTGCTTCTTCTTAAAAAATTAATATAGTCCTCGAAAGACATCCAAGAAAAATAATCAATATCAAGCTTATGTTTTGTTTTAATTTTTCTAATGTAAAAGTTATCTTCTTCAGAGGACCCTACAAAAACTATTTTTTTATTTTTCCAATATTTTGGATAAGAGTTAATCTCATTAAAGATAAGGGACAGATTAGATCTTAAATAGTAACTCCCCTTCACACATAAAAAAATATCTTTTTCCTTGACTGAGTTATTATTTAAGGACTCTAACTCGTTGATATCTGTCATCGTAATACTGCTTTCAGGTAAAACATTTCCATTAAAGCCAAGTTCTTTAGCTATTTTTGCATCACGAGGTGACTCTCCATGAAGATAGTCAACATGACAAAGTAGTAATTTTAATTGAATTTGATGAAGCGGGTGCTCAAAATAAAAATACAAATCATTACCCCATATTGAAGCAATGACTTTGCAATTTGGAAGTGAATTTTTTAAGTCATCAATAAAATGATTTGCTAAATATCCACCACTTTGCAGATCATGAATCCATATAAAATCTGGTTTAAATTTTATAAGCCTTTGCGATATTAAATTTTTATTAAAATAATTTAAATTATGATTTGCATTTAAGATTAATTCTTTACTCCACGATATTGCTTTTTTTGACCGATATCCAAAAAAATTATATAGACCTTTATCTATATTAAGCTCCATTGAAAAATCTTTTTGAGATTCGGTGGGATAGGAATTAACATACATAAAGATTTTTTTAGTGTCATTATAAAAATTATTTTCCAGGGTTTTTTTAAAATTTTTGAAATGGCTGGAATGAACAGGTCCAATGAAAGCAATTTTTATGATCTCTACTTCTCTATATTTATTTAAGATATCTTGATAAAGATTATGAGCTCTAGAAAAATAGAAATTGATTAAACTAAATATTGAGAAAAAAAACCAAAAAAATCTAGAGAGTATTAAATTATTCTTGAAAAGAATTTTTAACTTAGTTTTGAAATGGCTTAGGGTTATTTTTATTTCCATATTTATTTTCTTATGATGTTGCTATAAAGGCGATAAAGAGCCAATGGATTAAAAGCCTGTAATTTGTAGTGAAATAATCTTCTTGAATATATAAAAACATAATCTAAGATGAATGAAAGAAATATTAAGCTCACAAGCGTTGAAATTGCAGCACCATAAATACCAAATATCGGTATTAAAAAGAAGTTAAGTAAGAAGTTAGCAATCAAGGCCAGTAAAGTTCTAATCAAATTATCTTTAATTTTATTTTCAATCATTAGCCACCTGTATGTCACTTGATTAAAAAAATAAGGAATTAAAGCCCATATGTATATTATAAAAACATTAAATGAAATTATATAATTTGATTCTGGTAAAAAAGATTTTATTAAATAATTTCCAATAAAAAGTGTTAATAAGTTTAGGATGATAGAAAACCAAACAATGCCAACAAAAATATCTTTGAGAAATTTTTTGTATTCAACAGCATTTTTTGATTTTTCTATCATTAAAGGAAAAATTGTTTTTGAAAAAATTATAGGTAATAAAAACAATACATCTATAAATCTTACACATAAACCAAAATAACCAAGCTGCTCAAAGCCCAAAATATTTTTTACCATTAACTGATCTACTCTTACAAAAAGAACACCAACAATCCCAATTAGAAGATAGCCAAATGATTCAGAAATTATATTTTTATACTTTTCAAAATTAAATTTATTGGCTAATAGCTTCAAAATACGTGACCTAAAAGAAATACAATAAAATATACCTAAGAAAAAAAATTCTAGTCCATGTACAACAATAAAAAATACTAATTCATATTGACCCAATAAGAGATAAATTTTAATAAAAGTTATGCAAATTAGTTGTGCCAATTTACAAAAAGCAATTTTTCTTCCATCAACCCTTGATTCATAATAGAAGCTTATTATGTCAAAGGCTGAAAAGAGATTAAATGCTAATAAAATTATTAAACTTAATAAAATAAAGCTTTGATTTATTTCTGATAAGTAAATTATTAAGAACACCATAAAAATTAGAGTGTTAATAAAAATTTTTATATAAAAAGCTGCTGAAAGATAATTTATAAAATTTGCAGGCCTGCTACCTAAAAGCTTGACCAGGATATCCTCTGCACCAAAATTTATAAATACCCTAATAATACCAATTAATGTCAATGCAAAAATGAATATTCCAAAATCATTTGGACCAAGATGCGCTGTTAACAACAGAATATAACAAGTTGAGATTAAAACCCTTAAAGCTTGCTCGAAGAGAAGCCATGAGCCGCTTTGCAGATACTTAAAGCGAGAAATGAAGGAAAACATTAATTTAGCCTTTAAAAAAAACTAATGTCACTATAATGTTTTCTAGAAAGAAATGCCAAAAAAGTCTTCTAATTTTGATACGATATAATCCAAATGCTTGTTTGTAAGTCCCGGGTATAGCCCGAGCCATAAAGTTTGTTTCATTGTAATATCTGTATTATTTAGTTCTCCAACAACTCTATAATCTAAACCTTCCATATATGGTTGCTTGGTCAAATTGCCAGCAAAAAGAAGTCTAGTCCCAATTTTATTATTATCAAGAAATTTAGTTAGGTCGTTCCTGTTTGTATCAGTGCTTTCTTTAATAGTTATTGGAAAACCAAACCAAGATGGCTCAGAATTTTCTGTAACAGAAGTAAGATCTATAAAATCAGTAAGTGAAGACATTTTATCTTGTAGATATTTAAAATTAGCATTTCTTTTTTCTATAAATTCAGGGAGTCTCTTTAGTTGCGCTAGGCCGCATGCTGCCTGCATATCTGTTATTTTTAAGTTATAACCAAGATGAGAGTATGTATATTTATGATCGTAGCCATGAGGAAGAGATCCAAGCTTCTGATCGAACCTTTTTCCACATGTATCGTCACAACCTGGCTTGCAATAGCAATCACGACCCCAATCCCTAAAAGACTCTGCAATTGTCATCAATTCAGAATTATCGGAAAATACTGCTCCACCTTCACCCATTGTCATGTGGTGCGCAGGATAAAAACTTAACGTAGCAATATCACCCCATGTACCAATCATTTTTCCATCATATTTAGCTCCCAAAGCGTCACAGCTATCCTCCACAAGCCATAAATTATGTTTGTCACATATTTCTTTTACTTTTTTTACATTAAAAGGGTTGCCAAGACAATGAGCTAACATTATTGCCTTTGTCTTGTCTGTAATTGCATCTTCAATTAAATTTACATCAATATTATGAGTTTTTAAGTCAACATCTACAAAAACAGGTATTGCACCAAATTGAATAATTGGATTAACAGTGGTTGGGAAACCTGCAGCAACTCCTATAACTTCATCCCCTTTTTTTATTGCCCTATCTCCGAGTTTGGGCGAAGTAAGGCAACTAAAAGCTACAAGATTTGCTGAGGATCCTGAATTAACAGTAATTAAATGCTTAATTCCAATAAAATCAGCAAGCTCTTTCTCAAATTGATCATTAAATCTACCTGTAGTAAGCCAGCCATCTAACGATGCTTCTACCATATATTGTAATTCTGTCTCGCCAATTACTTTACCTGAAACAGGAACAGAAGATTCTCCAGGTATAAATATTTTTTCTGCATATTGTAATTTTGCATATTCGCTTACAAGTGATGCAATATCAGCTTTTAAAGATTTAATTTTTTCCATTTTTTGAGTCCTCAATATATTGATTTATTTCTTTTATACATAGTTCTTGAGTATTGCTAGGATGTACAATCCATGACGTATGCCATTTTACTATTTTATTTAGCGCCGTCTCAAGGCTCCAAACCGGCTCCCATTGTAGTTTAGATTTTGCTTTTGATATATCTAATTTCAAAAGATTTGCCTCATGCGGATTATCCCTATTATCAAGTTTCCATGTGTTGCCAGGCCATATTTTAATAATGAAGTCTAAAAGATCATCAACAGGTTTTACATCTTCGTAATTTGGCCCAAAGTTCCAACCTTCTGAAAATTCTAGAGGCGAGTCATAAAGTTTTTCAGCAAGTAATAAGTAGCCTGATAAAGGCTCCAATACATGCTGCCATGGACGAGTTGCTTTTGGGTTTCTAATAGTAACAGCCTTATTTAACTGAAATGCTTTTAATACATCAGGAATAAGTCTATCTTCAGCCCAATCCCCACCCCCAATAACATTTCCGGCTCTTACAGATGCAATTCCAATATTTTTATTTTTATAAAATGACTCTCTATAGGCAGAAGTAACTAATTCAGCGCAACCTTTACTACTGCTATAGGGATCAAAACCACCCATTGAGTCAGTTTCTTTGTAAGCTATATCTATTTCTCTATTTTCATAACATTTATCTGTTGTAATATTAACAACAGCTTTTACAGTTGGCGATTGAATTGATGCCTCAAGAACATTTGCTGTACCCATTACATTGGCTTCAAATGTTTCTAAGGGATTTTTATAAGATGCTCTGACTAATGGCTGGGCGGCCATGTGAATAACTAAATCTGGTGAAAAATGACTAATGCTTTTGCTTAATTTATCATAATCTCTTATGTCATTTATTTCTGATTCAATTAAGTCTCCAACTTTTGCTTCATTAAATAAACTCACTGTAGTTGGCGGATTTAAAGCATAACCTTTAACTTCTGCACCAAGAATAGATAACCAAATTGACATCCATGAACCTTTGAAACCAGTATGACCAGTTAAAAATACTTTCTTGTTTTTCCAAAAACTAAAATCGTGCATAAATTACTTTAAAATATTTATTGAATTATATCCGAAGAGTCCACAAATGCATCTGAAAAAAAACTATTTTCCTTGAGGCCATTCTCTATCAATAATTTATTGGCATCGGATATCATTTGATCTAAGCCGCATGCATAAACATTGTAATTCTCAAGATTAAGTTTTTCTTCAATAAGAACATTATGTATATAACCAACCTTGCCATGCCAATTAGAATCTGGTCTGGAGAGAACGGGAATATATTTAAGGTTTAAATTTTTATATTTGTTTGAAAAATCTATATATAAGTCAGTACTCTTCCTACCACCCCATAACAAATAAATAGTCATATCATCGATATTTTTTGATTTATCTAGACTATCCAGCATTGATTGCACCGGCGCTATTCCAGTTCCTGTGGCTAAAAAAATAATATCTTTTTTGCCTTCTCTTAAGAAAAAGGTTCCATGAGGCCCATTGATCCTAAGTAAATCATCCTGTTTTACATTATCAAACCAATACTTGCTAAACTCTCCATTAATGACTTTTTTGATATGCAATTCAATTAAATTACCAGTAACATGATTTGCAATAGAATAACTTCTTTTAACATTATTAGGACTCACCATATCCACATATTGACCAGGAATTATATTAAAGTTTGTATTTGGTGGTAATCTTAAAATTACTTGAATTACATCCTCTGAAAGCATTTTAAAAGTGTTAATTTTTGACGGCACCACTTGTACTTTTGGTATTTCAATATCTCCAAGATCTTCAACCTCGATTTCTATATTATCCTCAGCATATCTAATACAACTAAGAATATAACCATCTTTTACTTCTGATTCTGTTAATCCGATTTCATCGCTGAAAGTTTGCGTGTTTCCAGAAATTAATTTGCATTTACAAGAGCTACACCTGCCAGTTTTACAACTATATTGAAAATTAATACCAGCTTTTTTTGCAGAGCCTAAAATTGACTCGCCATCAATTTGCTCAAACTCTTTACCAGAATTGGTCTTTATAATAGTCAATTTATAATTTATTAATGGGTATGTTAGTTATATTTATGGAATACTAGAGCTGAACTCATTTAATACTTTTGTTTATTATACAATCATTCTATAATCTGTATATATTCTAAACATAACTTATTAAAAAAAATGAAAGCTGTAATACTTGCTGGGGGCTTAGGCACAAGACTGTCTGAAGAAACTTATGATAAGCCAAAACCAATGGTTGAAATAGGTGGCAAACCAATTTTATGGCATATTATGAAGATATATGCTTCACATGGTATCACTGACTTTATTATATGTTGTGGTTATAAAGGTTATTACATTAAAGAGTATTTTTATAACTATGCGCTTCACAATGCAAATATTGAATTTAAGTTGTCTGATAATGATTTTAAATTAACAAATAATAATGCAGAGAATTGGTCTGTGAATTGTGTAGATACTGGAGCAGATACTCAAACAGGTGGAAGGCTCAAAAGGGTTGAAAAATATTTAACTCCAGGCGAAAGTTTTCTTTTTACATACGGAGATGGTGTTGGCGATATTGATATCCAAAAAGTTATTGAAAGTCATAATTTGTCACAAAAAATGGCTACTGTTACAGCTGTTAACCCGCCTGGTAGATTTGGTGCACTGAATATTAATGCTGATGGTAGTGTTAAAAATTTTGATGAAAAGCCAAATAAAGGTAACACTTGGATAAATGGAGGTTTTTTTGTATTAGAAACTGATGTTTTTGACTATATAAAAGGGGATCATATGCCATGGGAGGATGAGCCACTTAAGAAAATTACGAATGAAAATCAGTTAAATTCCTTCAAGCATTTTGGATTTTGGCAGCCAATGGATACTATCAGAGAAAAATCAATACTTGAAGAAATGTATAAATCTGGTGCAGCGCCTTGGGTAAAATGGTAAAAAAAGAAAATGACGTTATTTTTTTGCTAGATTTTGACGGGGTACTTTTTGATACCTCATTAGAAGCTTACTATGTTATGAGCGAAACTCATAAAGAGGGAAGCATTAATAAAAATACTATTATTGATGATAAAAAGTACTCAAAATTTATAGAACTAAGGCCCTTTGTGACATCTGCATGGCAATACTATTGGGTTAACGAATACGTTCATATGACAGATAACGAATCTAGTTATGAATATTTTTCTACAGAAAAAATAATGGATAACAATTCTGATTCTCAAGAATTTGAAGAAAAATTTCTTTTGAACAGAAAAAAACTTGCACACTCTAATTATTTTGACAGACCAGTTTCTGCACCTTATAAATTTTGGAACATGATTCAGCCTCTTATAGAACTTCACCCTGAAAGATTTATTATTCTTTCAACAAAAGACAAGGAATCAATAATTCATACAATAGGAATGTACAATAAGGGTTTTAAATTTGATGATAGTAGAATATTTTCTAAATCTAACTTTAAAAAATGTGGCGAAAACAAACATAATGTTTTTATAGAGAGTATTAAGGAGAAATTCTCTAATAAATATGTTTACATCGAAGATTCACATATACATATAAAAGAATTTTATAATGAAGAGTCAGTTAAATGCATAAGAGCTTTATGGGGGTATGTTCCAAAAAACCTTAAGCAAAATAACTCACAAATGGATGCTTACAAAGAAATTATTAAGGAGTTCTAGTATGAACAGATCACAGCTGGTTGATTTATTAATAAGCCTAAAGCCCAGAGGCCTTTCAAGCCTCAAAGCTGAATATGAGTCTGAGGGCTCAACTGATGAAGATATTTTCTTTCTTAAAGAGATTTGTATTTTATCTGGTTTAGGTCTTCACGTTAAAATAGGTGGTGTCGAAGCAAGAAGAGATTTTAGGCGTTGTCTTATTATTGGTGTTGATGGAATCATAGCCCCAATGGTTGAAAATGCATTTTGTGGCTCTAAATTTATTGGTATGTATAAAAATGATGAACAGTTTTATGGTGCGGAAATATGGGATACACACAGAAGTATTAATATTGAAACAAAATATGCTGTGTCTGAAATTAAAAACATTATTAGTAAAATTGGCGATGACATCCATAACATCACAATAGGTAGATCAGATTTATCTGGGTCATATTTTGATGAGGACATAAAACAAGATTCAGATCAAATCAACAAAGATATTAAAACTGTTATCTCATCTATAAAAGATTCAGGAAAAAATATTTCTTTAACTGTAGGTGGTGGTGTAACTTCTAAGACAGTTAGGCCAATACTTGAAGACGATTATCTTATTTCTAATATCAAAGCTATTGAGACTAGAAAATGCATGATAGATTCTATTAATATAGCCAGTGATCCAAGCATTATTGATGATGTGCTGGAGTTTGAAATGGCATATTTAGACAATCGCGTTAACAGCAGACATACGCTGGATACCTATGCAGATAAAGCTAGGCTTGAAGAACTCACTAAAAGACTATCAAATAAATGAAATACTCTGATTTTGTTGCCAAGCAATTGGTAGAGCTAGGTTATACACACTGCTTTTTTCTAGCTGGTGGTAATATTATGCACTTATTGGAATCTTTTAGTAGATGTATGGAGTGTGTTCCTGTTGCTCATGAAAACAGTGGAATAATAGCAGCAGAATATATGAACTCCCTTCCCGGCTCAGCCAAAGCCTTAGCTTTGGTTACAGCTGGCCCTGGCATCACTAACTCATTAACTGGAATTGCTGGTGCAAACTTAGAATCTAGAGAACTGTTAGTTATTGGAGGAACTGTAAAAACCTCTGATATATCTTCTAACAATTTAAGACAAAGAGGTATTCAAGAAATAAATGGGCAGGATACAGTAAAACCAATCGCAAAATTTTCTGAAAGAATTACAGAAATAAAAGATGGTAATTATTGGCTGGGTGTTGAAAAAATTAGCTCATCCGATAGAAAAGGAGTTGCATTTATTGAATTCCCCATAGATCTTCAATCAAAAGAGGTTAATTTTAAAGTAATAAAAAATATCAATAGCACTTCGGAGAACATTAATATTTATTCAGAAGAAATAAATGAATTGCATAAATTAATCAGGTCATCGAGTCGTATTTCATTTCTTATTGGAGGTGGGTGCACAAAAGAAACAGCAATAAATTTAAATAATTTTTCTAGGGACTGTAATATCCCAATTTTTACTACCTATAACGGCGCTGATAGGATTGACTCCTCAGATAATAATTATTTTGGAAGGCCCAATACATGGGGTCAAAGGTATTCAAATATTCTCATTCAACAAAGTGACTTGGTTGTTGTTTTTGGTTCAAGGCTTGGTCTTCAACAAACTGGTTTTAACTTTAAAGAATTTATACCTCTTGGAAAAATAGTTCAAATAGAAATAGATAACAATGAATTAACCAAAGGTCATCCGCACGTTGAATTACCAATATGTGCTGACGTAAACTCATTCTGCAAGGGATTATTTAACATATTTGATAATAATTTAAAAAATGAGATTAATAAAAATCAAGAAGAATGGATTAAATTTTGTAATATTGTAAAAAAAGAGCTTCCATTAAATGAAGAATTTTCACCCGAAAATGGAAGAATAACACCACATAGTTTTTTTGAAATCCTTTCTGAGTCTTGCCCATCCGATAATATTATTGTGCCTTGCTCTAGTGGTGGAGCATTCACATGTTTTTATCAAATGTTCAATCAAAAAATTGGTCAAGATATACGTTCAAATAAAAGTCTTGCATCTATGGGATATGGGATGGCTGGAGCTATCGGTGCTGCATTTTCTGATCGTAAAAGGCAAGTTATCCATATTGAGGGAGACGGTGGGTTTGTCCAAAATATATCTGCCCTATCAACAATCTCTCATAATAATTTAAATATAAAGACCTTTATCATAAATGATGGGGGCTATGCATCAATAAGAATGACGCAAAGTAACTATTTTGATGGAAATTATGTTGGTTGTGACCCTCAGACTGGGTTATTTTTTCCTGATTGGAAACTCTTATTTAAATCATTCAAAATAGACTATGAAGAGCTAATAAACGAGAAAGATCTAGAAAGAATTCCATATTTAATAAGTGATGATAAGCCTAGGGTAGTTGTTATAAACATACACCCGTACCAGACATATATGCCGAAAATTTCTAGCAGGGTGACTGATAATGGCATGGAGTCGAATCCATTACATCTAATGACCCCAAAACTTAATAATAGCGTTTCATCTATAGTACTAAAATATATAAACGAAGCATCAAGCTAATAATATAATTTTTTATAGAAATCATAAGTTTTAAAAATTGAACTCTTTAGCGAAATGCTTTCTATTAGTCCAAGTTTATTAGCTTTATTAGTGTTAGGAATATAGAAATTTGATTTCTCTGGGTGACTAACATTACTTGTTTCTATAATTACATCCTTAGAAACATTAAGAACATCTTGAATTTTATATGCTAAATCTTTTATTGTTATTGCCTCTGACGAACCAACATTAACTGCTATATTGTCATTATTAGCTCTAAAAAGTTTGAACAAGAAGTTAACTAAATCAGTAGGATACAAATAACTTCTAACTGGTGACCCATCACCACTTATTATAATATTCTTATTTTCAAGAGCATTCTTTATAAAATTACCAAAAGCAAAATGTTTATCAATAGGAAGATATGGCCCAGAAAAAGCAAAGCACCTGGCATTGATTATTTTAATATTATTAGTTTTTCCAAACTCATTTAGCATTGACTCGACTAATATCTTAGAAAGTCCATACATGGAACCAATATTATTAATATCAAAATTGGCATGAGATCCCTCTTCAACTCCATCTTGAAAGTCAGAAATATCTCCATACACAGCTCCAGAGCTCAAGTGGAGAATAGATTGAGTTTTTATAGAAACAAATTTATCAAGTATTTTCTTTGTGCCATTGATTAGAGTATCAGTTAAGTTGAAAGCATGAAGACTGAAGTCATAGGTAGCATCATTAGCACCAATGACAATATAATCAAATGCTTTCCCTTCATACTTAAATTGATCCAAGTTCCTAACATCGCTTTCAACAAAATATAAATTTTTTATATTCTTTATATCATTATGTTTATCGATAAAGGATTTTTTATCCCTAGTTAAGATAGTAATTGAAATGTTTGCATCATTGTGAGTATTTAAAGAATTTAAAGATGCAACAAGCCATTTGCCAATAAACCCAGTGCCACCAGTAATAAGAAAAGATTTATCATGAAAATCATTAAGACTGTTTGAAGATGATAATATTTCTATGAGATCTTCTTGAGGTAAATTAAACATGTTGTGATAATACAATAAATTAAATTAAAAATGGTACCCGAGGCCGGACTTGAACCGGCACGATATTTCTATCGAGGGATTTTAAGTCCCTTGTGTCTACCAATTCCACCACTCGGGCAAGTTAATTGAT
>Ga0209533_1001599_pt1 | contig 21121 bp, 16 predicted proteins | sample COG_04_FD_184748 | JGI IMG/M metagenome (GOLD analysis project Ga0209533, IMG submission 184748) | Pelagic Microbial community sample from North Sea - COGITO 998_met_04 (SPAdes) (version 2) | ecosystem: Environmental > Aquatic > Marine > Neritic zone/Coastal water | place: Helgoland, sampling...
ATTTGCTTTCTTTCATTTTTTATTTCTACTTCTTTTTTCTATTTCCATTTCAGCTACAATTATAAAATCAGGATTGTAATCATGTCTTTTTTCATTTGTAATAGTGAATAATTCTTCATTTGTTTTTTCAGCTACGACTTTTTCAAATTGCTCTTTGTCCTTTACTTTGTCTTCTAAAGATAATTCTTTTGGCTTTAGTAAAAATTTAGCAATTAAAAATATTGGAACTAATGCCCATAAATAGACAGGTTTAAAACCGTCATTCATAAAACTAACTACAATATCAACTTCATTTTTAAGAGCATCATCAATTCTATTTGTCACATCTTTCTTTAATGAATTGATTAAATCAATATTAAATTCGTAGTTAGACCCTATGATTTCAATTGCCTCGTCCATTTTACCTTTTAACTCATTATATCTACTGCGGTCCTTTTTTATTGCATTAATAACTTTGTCAATATTTTTATTAAACGCGGAACCCAATAATTTTTGGTCCACTACGATTTTAGCAATAAGGTCGCTTGGTACTTGTTCACCTGACATTAGTTTACGGAGTAAATCTTCATCACCACTTTTAATAATTTTTTCAGCTATTTCTTTAGATAATTCATAACCATTCTTTTTGTCAGATAATAGAGTGTCTTCTTTTTCTCTCAATTCTAATTTTCTTTCTTTTATTGAATTATTTGAGTTCCCGTAAGAAGTATGCACTAAACTTGCAATTGTTAGAATGATAATTAATTTTTTCATTTTATATATATTTTTAAAAATTTCGACTGTATTACTGCCAACGTTGGTTCTGTCGCATTAACATCATTAAAGATAATAAATTTAATTTTTAATACATTCTTAAGCCGATAAAGGAGTGTAAGACTTAATTATTTGAAATATAGATATGCTAATCAAAAAAAAGAAAAATGGTAGGAGTTTTCGGAAACCATAAAAAAGGACACTATAAAAAAGGGGGGCAATAAATTAGTTAACAGAATTAAACTAAATAAAGGAGGGTAAAATTAGAGTGCTGTTCAATAGTTGTTCAAGTTATAAACTAAAAAAACCCCAACTTACTAATAAATAGTAGATTGAGGTTTAATTCAGTACTCGAGACGGGACTTGAACCCGTACGTCCCAGGGGACACAAGATTTTAAGTCTTGCGTGTCTACCAATTCCACCACTCGAGCATCACTAACGGTTTTATCCGTTAGTTCACAAATTTATTCTCACGGACTGTGAGATTTGTGGTTTGGCATTTTAAATATGTTAAGAGCGAAATTTAGGATAAAAACCTTTCTAATGTGATGTTCTATCACTCAGCTAATTCGCTTATTTTCTCTTTGAACGGATGCAAAACTACACATTTTTTCCTTTTATAAAAAAAAAGTTAGGGTTATTTTAAAATTCTGAAATAGTTTTTTTAATTATTGAGATACATTCCATCAATTCTTCTTCAGTAATTACCAATGGCGGAGCAAATCTAATGATGTTTCCGTGAGTTGGTTTTGCCAATAATCCATTGTCTCTCAATTTCATACAAATATTCCAAGCAGTTTTACTTGTTTCAGTATCATTTATTACAATCGCATTTAACAATCCTTTACCTCTCACTAAAGTAACTAAGTCATTCACTTCAATAAATGCATTTATTTCTCTTCTAAATACTTCTCCTAAATGGAAAGCTCTTTCGGATAGTTTTTCGTCTCTTACGACTTCTAAAGCAGCAATAGCTACTTCACATGCTAATGGATTACCTCCATAAGTAGAACCGTGTTCTCCTGGCTTTATAGATAGCATTACTTCATCATCAGCTAATACTGCTGATATTGGAAGAGCTCCTCCTGATAAGGCTTTACCAAGAATCAGTATATCTGCTCTTGTTTGTTTTTTATCCTCACAAAATGCTTCGCAAGTACAATTACCACAAGTTGCAAGTAATCTTCCTGTTCTTGCTATTCCTGTCTGTACTTCATCAGCTATAAATAATGCATCATTCTCTTTACAGATATCAAAACAATCGCTTAGGTAGCTTTCATCTGGAACTACAACTCCTGCTTCTCCTTGAATTGGTTCTACCATAAACCCTATTACATTGTTGTTCTCAGCAAATGCCTTTTTTAATGCATCAGAATCATTATAAGGTATTTTTATAAATCCTGGTGTAAAAGGACCAAAGCCTTTATATGAGTCTGGATCACTTGAAAAAGATACAATGGTTGTTGTTCTTCCATGAAAATTTTGCTCACATACAATTATGTTGGCTTGATTTTCTGGAATATTTTTATGAGTATAAGCCCACTTTCTGGCTAATTTTATTGCAGTTTCTACTGCTTCTGCGCCAGTATTCATTGGTAATACTTTATCATAACCAAAATACTCAGTCATGAATTTGGAGTATTTTCCTAATGCTGTATTGTAAAAAGCCCTTGATGTAAGAGTTAATTTTTGTGCTTGTTCAATTAATACTTTAGTAATCTTTGGATGACAATGACCTTGATTTACTGCTGAATAAGCTGATAAGAAATCAAAGTATTTCTTTCCTTCAGCATCCCAAACATAAACTCCTTCACCTCTTTCCAATACCACAGGTAATGGATGGTAATTATGAGCTCCGTATTTATCTTCTAGCTCAATTGATTCTTTGGATGAAATTCCTTCTTTGGTCATGGTTATGTCTTTTAATTATTCAGTTGTCTAATGTATAAAAATAGGCAGTAACTATCAAGCAAGTGCTACAGAAATTGATGTAATTATATTAGACCCAATACAAAGGCTTTCAAATAAAATTAAATCAACAAATACTTTCGATATGACTTTTAAACTATTAGACTACATAATGGAGCAAAACAACCAAAGTAAACTCGAAATTTCAAAACTAAGAGCTCAGAATAAAAAAGTGATAATAAATCGATTCTTCACTCCAACTCAATTAACCGAAAATTCACTTATTTTCAATAGAGAAAAAATGACAAAATGGTGGGAAGAAGGCAAAGAATTTGCAAGAAAAATAGATCCTAAAGAGGCTGTGATTATTCCTTAATCAGAATTAAAATTTTATTCAAGTTATATTGTTAACATATATCCCAAATAATTGAAAAAAAAATACTGATTTAATTGTATTTTTGAGAACAATCGAATTTTCAACCCTCTTTTTCTAATGGGATATCTAGACGAGCTAAACCCTCCACAACTTGAAGCTGTTACTAATACAGAAGGCCCATGCATGGTTATTGCGGGAGCAGGCTCTGGAAAAACTAGAGTACTAACCTATAGGATTGCCCATTTAATTGAAAAAGGAGTTGACCCTTTCAGTATTCTTTCTTTGACCTTTACAAACAAGGCTGCAAAAGAAATGAAGGAAAGAATCGGTAAAGTAATTGGCGGAAGTGAAGCTAGGAACATATGGATGGGTACCTTCCACTCAGTTTTTGCAAGGATTTTAAGATCGGAAGCTCACCATATTGGTTATCCACAAAACTTCACAATTTACGATACTCAAGACTCCAAAAACTTGATTAAATCTATTGTAAAAGAGTTTGGTTTAGACGATAAGCTCTATAAGCCAGGTATAGTCTACAACAGAATATCTTCAGCCAAAAACAATTTAATCTCTGCTCAAGGTTATTTAGAGAACATAACTATTATGGCTGATGACCGAAGTGCCGGAAGACCTAAGATTGGCGAAGTTTACAGAGCATATCAAACAAGATGTTTTAGAGCAGGCGCTATGGATTTTGACGATCTATTATTCAAAACCAATATCCTATTTAGAGATCATCTTGAAGTATTATATAAATACCAACAAAGATTCAAATACCTATTAGTAGATGAGTATCAGGACACCAACTACTCTCAATATTTGATAGTAAAAAAATTAGTATCAGCTAACGAAAACCTAGTAGTTGTAGGTGATGATGCGCAAAGTATTTATGCTTTTAGAGGGGCTAACATTGAGAACATATTAAACTTTAAGAAAGATTACCCCGACTATAAATTATATAAGCTGGAGCAAAATTACCGTTCTACTAAAGTAATTGTACAAGCTGCAAATAGTATTATTAAAAAAAACAAAGATCAAATTGAAAAAAAGGTTTGGACTGATAATATTGAAGGTGAAAAACTAAAAGTAGTAAGGACTTTATCTGATAATGAAGAAGGAAAAGCAATTGCAAACTCAATTTACGAGATAAAAAATAATGAGAACACCAGCTTTAAAGATTTTGCAATTTTATACCGAACAAATGCACAATCACGTTCATTTGAAGAGTCTTTAAGAAGGTTAAATATTCCATATAAAATATATGGTGGACTCTCTTTTTATCAAAGAAAAGAAATAAAAGACCTCCTCTCCTACTACAGGTTAATTGCGAATCACAATGATGAGGAAGCTTTTAAAAGAGTAATAAATTACCCTAAAAGAGGAATTGGAAAAACAAGTATCGATAATTTGATTATTGCTGCTAGCCAAGAAAACAAATCACTGTGGGAAGTGGCTAACTCTTTATCTCAAAATACATTAGGTATTAATAAAGGAACTGTGAGTAAAATCTCAGATTTCTGTACCATGATACAGAGTTTTACTGTAAGATTAGAAACTGAAAATGCTTATGATTTAGGAAAAGAAATTGCAACTTCTTCAGGAATTTTGAGAGATTTATATGCCGATAAAACTCCTGAAGGAGTAAGCAGATATGACAACATACAGGAACTGCTAAATGGACTAAAGGAATTTACTGATCAAGATGAAGGGATCGATATACAGCCAACTTTAAGTGATTTTCTTATTGATGTAGCATTATTAACCAATGCTGATAACGACAAAGAAGAAGACTTGAACAAAGTGGTGATGATGACAATTCACTCGGCAAAAGGTTTGGAGTTTCCATATGTATATATTGTGGGGTTAGAAGAAAATTTATTTCCTTCACAAATGTCATTAACCACACGAAGTGACTTGGAAGAAGAAAGAAGGTTATTTTATGTAGCTTTAACCAGAGCAGAGAAACAAGCCACACTTTCATATGCAACTAGCCGATATAGATGGGGAAGCCTTATCAACTGTGAACCAAGTAGGTTCATTGATGAAATTGACCCTAAATTTTTAGATCAAGAAACAATTGTATCTCCAAGAAAACAAGCTTCATCTTCTGAAAGGAAAAGTGGGTTTGAAATGAAATTCAATAAACCAGCTGCAACTTTGCCAAATATGAAAAAAGTATCTGCAACTTCCAGTTCTGGAGGTGGATCGGATAATAAAAATATGGTTGTTGGAGTTAATGTAAGGCATGCCAAATTTGGCAAAGGAAAAATAGTAAACATAGAAGGTGCTTATCCAAATAGAAAAGCCACTGTCTTTTTCCCTAATGTAGGCCAAAAACAATTATTACTTAAATTTGCTAAACTCGAGATAATCGATTAAAAATAAAAAACTTAACGTGGAAGGATTAAATTATAACACAACCAGAGAGGACTTACAGATACCAGAATACGGTCGTAATATCAAAAACATGATAGATTACGCTATTTCGATTGAAGACCGTGAAGAGAGACAAAAAGTTGCAAATGCAATTATCTCCGTAATGGGACAACTGAATCCTCACTTAAGAGATATTACAGATTTCACACACAAACTTTGGGATCATCTATTCATTATTTCTGAAGATAAATTAGATGTTGACTCACCTTATCCTAAACCAGAAATGGCAGAGGCAGAAAAAAAGCCTGAGTTAATGAGCTACTCTCAAGGAAAAAGGAAAATCCGATATGCATATTATGGTAAATCAGTTAGTTTATTCATAAAAGAAGCAATTGAAAAGGAAGACCCAAAAGAAAAAGAGCTAATTACTGTTGCTGTAGCCAACTTAATGAAAAAACTATTCCTAACATGGAATAAAGATTATGTAGAAGATTCAGTAATCTTCAAGCATCTTGAAGAGTTATCTAATGGAAAATTAGAATTACCAGAAGGTACAGAACTTACTTCTGTTGATGAACTTGCTAAATCGATTGCTAAAGTCTCGAACAATACAAAGAAGAAAACAAACAAAAAGAACAACAACAACTCAAGAAAGAAATACACTAAAAAATAATATTGAAATATGAATATTTTTGAAATAAACGGAGGAAAGAAATTAAAAGGTGAATTAACTCCTCAAGGAGCTAAAAACGAAGCATTACAGGTGTTGTGTGCTGTTCTTTTAACTCCAGAAGAAGTAATTATTGATAATGTTCCTAATATTATTGATGCTAATAAATTGATTGATTTATTAAGTTCAATGGGCGTAAAAGTTAAAAAAATAAGTGACGAAAAATATTCATTCAAAGCAGATAATGTAGATGTTGACTATTTAATATCAGAAGAATTTAAGCAAAAAGGATCTAGCCTTAGAGGTTCAATAATGATATTAGGTCCATTATTAGCAAGATTTGGTAAAGGTTACATGCCAAAACCAGGTGGAGATAAAATTGGAAGAAGAAGATTAGACACTCACTTTATTGGTTTTCAAAATCTCGGGGCTACATTTCATTATGATGCAAAGGATTTCTTTTACGAAGTAAAAGCTGATAAATTAAAAGGTGCATACATGCACTTAGATGAAGCATCAGTTACAGGAACAGCAAACATTGTTATGGCTGCTGCACTTGCGGAAGGAACTACAACAATATACAATGCAGCTTGTGAACCATATTTACAACAGTTATGTAAAATGATAAATTCTATGGGAGGGAAAATCTCTGGAATTGGATCGAACATGATTGTAATTGAAGGTGTTGATTCACTTGGAGGATGCGAACACAGAATCCTTCCTGACATGATTGAAATTGGAAGTTTTATTGGATTAGCAGCTATGACTGGTTCAGAAATTACAATTAAAAATGTTTCATACCCAGATTTAGGAATTATCCCTGACACATTTAGAAAATTAGGAATTAAAATAGAGCTAAAAGGAGATGACTTGTACATTCCAGCTCAAGATCATTACGAAATAGAATCATACATTGATGGATCTATAATGACGATATCAGATGCACCTTGGCCAGGGTTTACACCAGATTTATTAAGTATAGTATTAGTAGTTGCGACACAAGCAAGAGGAAGCGTTTTGATACACCAAAAAATGTTCGAAAGTAGATTGTTCTTTGTAGATAAATTGATTGACATGGGAGCAAAAATTATTCTTTGTGACCCACACAGAGCTACTGTTATTGGAATTGACAAAGAATACCCATTAAGAGGAATAAAAATGAGTTCACCTGATATTAGAGCAGGAGTATCATTACTAATTGCAGCTTTATCTGCCGAAGGTAAAAGTCAGATTAGTAATATTTCTCAAATTGACAGAGGTTATCAAAATATTGATACAAGATTAAATAATATTGGAGCAGATATAGTTAGGAGTTAATCTTGGTATAGTTCTTGATAATTCTTTAACATTAGTATAAACTTTATTGAAATTATAAACATGAAAAAAGTAATCATCATAGCCCTATCTGGGATGATAGCATTGATATCGTATAGTTTTATTCCAAGCACTAATACTTCTTTAGAAACAAAATTATCACCAGAAATTGGAGTTAACATTGGAGATATTGCTCCTGATTTGGAATACAAAAGTCCTGATGGAAAAACATATAAATTATCTTCATTAAGAGGTAAATATGTATTAATTGATTTTTGGGCAAGCTGGTGTGGACCATGCCGAAAAGAAAATCCAAACTTGGTAAGAGCGTATAAAAAATATAAAGATGCTTCTTTCATAAAAGGAAAAGGTTTCGAGATATTTAGTGTCTCACTGGATAACCAAATCCCTAAATGGAAAACAGCAATTGTTAAGGATAACTTAGTTTGGAAATATCATGTAAGTGACCTGAGAGGATGGTACTCTGATGCAGCAAAAACATATGAAGTAAACTCTATACCACAAAGTTTTTTAGTTGACCCGAAAGGAAAAATTGTAGCAAAAAACCTTCGAGGAATGAAACTACACACTACACTTGATAGGTATGTGAAGAAATTCTAAATAAAACAACAAAATTTTAATCCCATTAAAATGTCAGTCTCCTGCCATTTTAATGGGATTTTTCATTTAATCTATGTCAGTTTGACTTAAATTCGCGAATGGCAAACAAATTGAAGATGTTCAATCGTAATAATAATAGAGGAAAAATGACAAGTGAAAACGAAAATAACGAAGAGTTTAAAGAAGAGAACGCAACAGAAGAGACTGCACAAAACCCTGAAGCTTCTCAGGAAGAAAACCAAGAGGAATCTGCACCAGTAATTGAGAAAAGCGAACTTGAACTTGCCCAAGAAGCGGTTTTACTAGCAAACGACAAATATTTAAGGTTATATTCTGAGTTTGATAACTTCAGAAAAAGAACAGCTAAAGAAAAGCTTGACACGATAAAATCAGCAAGTGAAGATGTGATTAAAAATATGCTTCCTATTGTAGATGATTTTAAAAGAGCAATGGCACACAACCTAGAAGTGAATGATGCTGACGCAATAAAACAAGGTTTCGAATTAATTTACAACAAACTATTCAATTCTCTTGAAACTAAGGGATTAAAGAAAATTGAAGCCATGGGCGAAGTATTTAATGCAGATATTCATGAAGCTATCACCAATATTCCTGCTGCAAGTGAGGATATGAAAGGAAAAATAATGGATGTGGTAGAAGAAGGATATTATTTAGGAGACAAGATTATTAGATTCCCTAAAGTGGTTATTGGACAATAAGTCTATAAAGAAAGAAAGATGGCGAAAAGAGATTATTACGAAGTATTAGGTATTAGCAAAGGTGCGGATGCAAGCGAAATTAAAAAGGCTTACCGTAAGTTGGCTATTAAATTTCACCCAGATAAAAATCCGGATAACCCAGATGCCGAAACAAAATTTAAAGAAGCCGCAGAAGCTTATGAAATATTAAGTAATGCCGAAAAGAAACAAAGGTATGACCAATATGGACATGCTGGAGTAGATGGAAGTGCTGGAGGTGGATTTGGTGGAGGAGGAATGGATATGGATGACATATTCAGTCAGTTTGGAGATATTTTCGGAGGTGGTGGCGGAGGTGGATTCGGAGGAGGTTTTGGAAGAAGCCAAGGACGAAGAACCATTAAAGGAACTAACCTACGCGTTAGACTTAACTTAACTCTTGAAGAAATAGTAAACGGAGTTGAGAAAAAAATAAAAGTAAACAAACTTGTTCAAGCCGAAGGAGTTGAATACAAAACTTGTAGCACTTGTAAAGGACAAGGGCAAGTTACTAGAGTTGTAAATAGCTTTTTGGGACAAATGCAAACAGCATCTGCCTGTCCTACTTGTAGTGGATCAGGTCAATCTATTGGTAAAAGACCATCAGGAAGTGATCAAAATGGAATGATACGTAAGGAAGTTGTAATACCAATTGAAATACCAGCTGGTGTAGAAGATGGAATGCAACTTAACGTTAGAGGAAAAGGAAATGATGCTCCAGGAAATGGAGTTGCTGGTGACTTGTTGGTAGTAATATCAGAAATAGAACACGAATCATTAAAAAGAGAAGGACAAAACTTACATTACGATTTATACCTAAACATTGCTGATGCAGCCTTGGGAAGTTCAGTCGAAATTCCAGCAATTGGAGGAAATGTGAAGTTTAAAATAGCTGGAGGAACCCAAAGTGGTAAAACACTTAGATTAAAAGGAAAAGGAATTCCTTCTGTAAATTCTTATGGTAAGGGTGATATATTAGTTCATGTAAATGTGTGGACTCCTCAAAACTTAACTAAGGAAGAAAAGAAGACTTTAGAAAAACTTCAAAGCTCAGAAAACTTTGCGCCTAACCCAACAAGTAAGGATAAAGGATTCTTTGATAGAGTGAAAGATGTATTTAGCTAAAACTAAAATTCAATTATTTATTAATACCTTAAGCTAATGCTTAAGGTATTTTTTTTGACATATCTTAAATAACCAAGATACTTAAATGTTATACTAATATGAAATTCCTCTATTTACTTCCCGCCCTAATCTTAATAGTATCTTGCTCCAAAGAAAAGAGATCAGATAAAAAAGGATTGCTAATGCAGGAATTTGTAATAGAACTCTCCTCCTACTCCAAAGGTTTGGATTCTGATTTCATTATTATTCCTCAAAACGGAGAAGAACTTAGCTTTAATGATTTGAGTCCTGATGATGGAACAAACCAAGCTTATCTTGATGCAATTGATGGAATTGGAGTTGAAGAAATTCACTATTCTGGAAGCCAACAAATTCAAACTGAAAGAATCGATAACCTAACCTTATTAAAAACAGTTAAAACAATTCTGGTATCTGATTTCGTTTCCGATAATTCTGACACTACTGATGCTCAAAACAAATCAATATCAAAAGGTTTTATTCCTTTTGTTAGAGAAGCTACTAATTACGATTATCAAGAAATCCCTTCATTAATATTAAATGAGAATACTAATAATATTACAAGCCTAAGTCAGGCTCAAAATTACTTGTACTTTATTGGAGGACAATCTAAATACACAACTAAGCAATCATTTTTATCCGCTCTTGCAGCAACCAATTATGATGTTATTCTTATCGATATATTCTTTGGAGAGGATGCTCTTTCTAAGAGTGAAATAAGCCAATTAAAAACAAAACAAAACGGAGGTTCAAGATTGATTATTTCCTACATTAATGTTGGTGCAGCAGAAAAGTACCGTTACTACTGGAAAGACAAATGGAAACTTCACAGACCTCTTTGGCTCAAAAAAGAGTATGATGGATACGAAGATGAGATTTGGGTGAAATTTTGGAAAAAGGATTGGAAGAATATCATTTATGGAAATGATGATTCCTACATAAAAAAGATAATAGACTCAGGTTTTGATGGAGCCTACTTAGATAATGTAGAAGCTTATTATTTTCTATATTTTGATTAGAACTTCATCCTAGCATTAGCAGTTACCTCCTGTCCTACAAAGTCTTGTTTTAAATACTTAAAATAGCCAGTCATTGCAATCATTCCTGCATTATCAGTACAGTATTGAAATTCAGGAATAAAAGTATCCCATCTCTTTTTTTTGCCAAGTTTAGTTAACTCATTTCTTAAATGACTATTAGCAGAAACTCCACCTGCAATAGCAACTTGATTAATATTTAAATCATCAGCCAGTTTTTTAAGTTTAGAGAACAAAGTTCTGATAATAGTATCCTGAATAGAAGCACAAATATCAGCTTTGTTTTTTTCCACAAAATTAGGATCATCTCTTTCACACATTCTTATAAAATTGATGAACTGAGTTTTTAATCCACTAAAACTGTAATCGTAATTTTGTGTTCTTGGATGAGTAAACGGGAACCTAGTCGAATCACCTTCCTTGGCATATTTATCAATTAAAGGTCCTCCAGGATAAGGGAAACCAAGTACTTTTGCCATTTTATCAAAAGCTTCACCAGCAGCATCATCCAAAGTTTCGCCCATTATTTCCATCTCAAGATAATCTGTTACCTTCACTAATTGAGTGTGCCCTCCCGAAACCGTTAAACAGATAAAAGGAAAAGTCGGCATCTTTTTTTCCTCATTCGGTTTCTGGATAAAGTGAGCTAAAATATGTCCTTTCATGTGATTTACTTGTACCAAAGGAATATCCAAACTAAGAGCAAAAGATTTAGCAAAAGAAACACCAACCAATAAAGCCCCCATTAAACCAGGACCTGCTGTAAAAGCAATTCCAGTTAATTCTTCTTTAGTTACGCCTGCTTCTTTAAGCGCTTTCTCTACTACAGGGATAATATTTTGTTGGTGAGCACGGGAGGCTAACTCAGGAACTACACCACCATATTGCTCATGAATATCTTGGCGAGCAATTAAATTAGAAAGGATTCTTCCGTCTTTAATTACTGATGCTGATGTATCATCACATGAGGATTCTATCCCTAAAATTATTCCTTTTCTAAGCTCCATAAAGTATAGTATTAACTATTGTATATCAGTAAGTATCTTCACTACCTACTTCAATACCCGCAAAATTAATTAATTTAGCTCTATTATACCTAGAAAGGCTTAATTTTTGACCTACTAATAAAAACGATACACAATTAAAAAAGCAAGAAACATACTATTACAATCATTACTACTATTATTCGAAATAGTATTGGTACTAGTTATTGTGAGTTGTATTGCTGTTCGTTTTGACAAAGTGCAAACTACTTTAGCCCAATTTGCAACCGAACAACTATCCAAAGATTTAAACACAACAATCCATATCGGAAAAGTAGCTATAACTCCTCTTAAGTCAATAGAGCTTGTTGATATTTATGCATTAGACTTGGAGAAAGACACGATAATAAAAGCCCAAAACATATCTATTTTGATGTCGAACATCAATTTAAAAGGTAATAAAATAAAAGTAAAAAAAGTATCACTTAATGAAGCTGATATACAACTCATAAAAAGAGAAGGGAAGCATGGATTTAGTTTTCAGTTTATTATAGATCATTTTCAATCAGAAACTAAAAAAGAAAAGAACAACAAACCGTTCTTGATTATTGCCAATAAAATTGAATTAAAAAATAGCCGCTTTAGATTTAAAGATTATCGAGCAAAGGCAGAATATTCAGGTATGGATTTTACTGATTTAGATGCACAAGGAATTAATCTTACTTTTTCTGAATTCAAAAGTCTGGGAAGTAACATTAAAGTAAATATAGATCATCTTTCAACTATTGAAAAAAGTAAATTCAATTTAAAAAACTTTAATGGAAATGTAGAACTGGATTCAAATTTTGTTCAAATTGACAAACTAAAAATCACAACAGATAAATCTGAGATTGTTACCGATTTTTTTAGGTTTGATTTTGATGACCCATCCTATTGGGAAGACGACTATGTGAACAAAATTAAAATGACCTCTTACTTCAGGAAAACCTCTTTGAATTTAAGTGACCTAGCTTATTTCACCTCTTTTTTCGAGGGAATTGACAGAGAAGTATTACTATCTGGAAAATTTGAAGGAACTGTATCTGATTTTCAAACAACAGACTTATTTCTAAAAATTGATAAAAACACTGAGTTTAGAGGAGATTTAGCAATAAAAGGATTACCTAAAACAAGTAACACTTACTTTACATCCAAGAATTTTGTTCTTAAGACTAATGAAACAGAACTAAAGAGAATTGACATTCCTCCATTTACTCAAAATCAAACAATAAGCCTACCTAAAGAGTTTGATGGACTTGGAGACATTGATATTTCTGGAAATATAACAGGGAAATTTGATGACTTACTTGGTAATATATTGGTTACAACTGATCAAGGAGAAGTTCATGCAGATGTAAGATATTGGAATACAAATAACACAAGTTATTTGGATGGTATATTAATTGCAAATGAACTGAATGTAGGTCATTTTGCAAATGAAAAAGACTTAGGTAATTTATCAGCTGACTTAGACACGAAGTTCGCATGGAATTCTAAAAACGGAATCGACTTGAAAGCCAAAGGTGATATTTCGCAAATATCATACAATGACTACGATTACAAGGATATAAAAATTGATGGACAGTTTACAGATAAATCATTTAATGGTTCTGCATCTATCAAAGATAAAAATGGAGAAATAGATTTCTTAGGAGAAGTAAATCTGGAAAATGAAATGCCAGAGTATGAGTTTAAAACATCCGTAAAGAACCTTAATTTAACTAAACTTAAATTAATTAATGACACAAACACCCATGTTATTACTGCCAATGTAGAAATAGCTGGAAAAGGGAGTAACATAGATAATTCATTGGGTGAAATAAATATATCTGACATTATATACAAGCAAAATGATTTAGTATACTCCAAAAAGCAAATTAATATCACATCAAGTATTAAAGATAGTTTGAGGAATATTCAATTAGAATCGGATATTGCAGATGCAACACTTACAGGTAAATTCAATACTTCTGATCTGCCTCAAACTTTTGATATTGTTGAGCAACAAATATTCCCTGCCTTATTCTCTTCCTTAGATACATTCGCTATCACTGACGAAGAATTTGAGTTCAACATCTTAATTAAAGACTATGACCCTATTTACGAGTTGTTTACACCAACATTTTACATCTCTCCAAATTCAACTGCTAATGGGCAGTTATCCTCTATTAAGGAAACTTTTGATTTTCAGTTAACTGCTGACTCAATCCAGTATGAGGCCAATAGCTTTATAATGGTAGATGCTAATTTGGAAAAACCTTCCGAAATATTGGATCTTAAAGTAACAATGGACAAGGCTAAGGTTGGAAACGATCTTCACTTAGATAATGTGATATTAACTTCCCTGATAAAAGAGGATCATATTATGCCTACTATAAAATGGCGTTCTAATAATGGTTCTAGTTATGGGAAAATTCAAGGAGATGGATATTGGTACTCCGAAGATTATTTCGACCTCTTAGTACTTCCATCCTATTTTTACTTTAATGAAAGGACTTGGCAAATAAAAGAAGATGCAACACTTATTGTGGATTCTACTTCATTAAACTTTAATGGAATAGAAATTTACAACAACTTAGGTGAGGCATTTTCTGTAGTAGGAACAATTTCTAATAATCCTGAAGATCAACTAAAAGTATACTTAGATAATTTTGACATGTCTAATTTGAACCCAATAATTGGAAACAAAAACACGCAATATTATGGAAATGTAAATGGTAGTGCTTGCGTTCAAAATGTATACTCTCAAATCGAAATTATCTCTGACTTATATATTGACAAGCTAAAAGTAAACGAAGAGTTAGTGGGTGATGTAGCATTAAATACTGATTGGATAAATGATGAAAAGGCAATGCATATCAAAGGTGAATTGCTAAAAAACAAAAAGAACACTTTTGACTTCATTGGCTATTATTACCCTTTTAAAGAAAAAAACTCACTTGACTTTAATTGCGTTCTAGAAAACACCAATTTAGCATTTCTTAATCCTTATGTAATTGACCAAGGGATAACAGGAATAAATGGAAAAGCTAAGGGTAAAATAAAATTAACTGGCGAACCAAACGAACCTCTTTTAAAAGGAGAAATTTCATTAATAAGAACAGGTTTTAATGTGGAATACCTCAACACACATTATGATTTCTCGGGATTATTAATAGTCGAAAATAATGCAATATATACTGATGCAAACAACTTGTTCGAGATAAGAGACCAAGAAGACAATTACGCATTTTTTAACGGATCAGTAAACCATGAAAACTATTCTAACTTTAACTTTGATGTATCAATTGAAATCCCTAAAAACACCTATATAGTTGGCGATAAAAGAGTTCCTTTTGGTCCTAAATCATCACCAAACTTCCCTAATAGGTTCATAGCCTTAAACACAACTATTGATCAAAATAAAGATTTTTATGGATTGCTTTATGCAACTGGAGACATTAACATAGAAGGTATTCAGGATGAAATTGACATTACTGTAGATGCCAAAACAGAGAAAGGATCGAGCTTTACTTTACCTCTTTATGGAACTTCTGAAGTAGAACTTGAAGACTACGTGATTTTCATAAATTCCGATTCTATTTTTGAGGAAATAGAAACTGTAAATCTAGAAGGAATAGATTTAGATATTAACCTAGAAGTAACAACCGACACCAAAATACAACTAGTATTTGATGAAGTGTATGGAGATATTATTTCCGCAAGAGGTTTTGGAGATATCGCCATGACAGTTGATAAGCAAAATGAACTTAATTTAGCAGGAAAATATACGATTGATGAGGGAGATTACTTATTCACTCTTGGTTTAGAGCGTTTTGAAAACCTTGTAAACAAACGATTTGTAATTGCAAATGGTAGTACAATAAACTGGTATGGAGACCCTTACAATGCAGATATTGATATTGATGCTATTTACAATTTAAAAGCTTCTTTGGCTGAAATTATGCCGAAAGATGAAATTGGAGAAAACAACTATAACCAAAGAAAAGATGTAGAGTGTATAATGAAACTAAAGAACAGCTTAATGTCACCAGATATTAGTTTTGGAATCGAACTACCAAGAGCTACAGAAACAGAAAGATCTGTTGTTGCTAATTTAATTCAAACTCAGCATGAGCTTTACAAACAAGTTTTCTCTTTACTATTACTAAATAGATTTTCGCCAACTGCTAACAATAGTGGTATTGATGAAGGGGGGAGAAATGGAACGGAAGCTTTGAGTACAACAGCAAGTGAAATACTTTCTAATCAACTTTCCAATTGGTTATCCAAGCTAAGTGATGGAGTTAATGTGGGGCTTAATTATCGCCCTGGTGACAACATAACAAGTGATGAAATAGCATTAGCACTATCTACAGAGTTATTTAATGACAAGCTTGTTATTAGTTCCAATTTTGGTGTTGCACAAGGTAATGAGGACAATCAAAATCAGGACGCACTAATTGGTGATGTAAATGTAGAGTATAAGTTAAATGAAGATGGTTCGTTCCGTGTTCGAGTATTCTCTCGAACTAACGAGTATGACATTACCAATGCTAATCAATCGCAAACGACAAGTGGTGTTGGCGTTTATTACAAAAAGGAATTTAACACTTGGAAAGAGTTTATCACCCCCAAGAAAAAGCTAAGAGAACAACGACAATAGAATCGCTTTATTGAAAAAGACTATTTTCTTACAGATTCGTACATCACTATTCCTGCAGCAACAGCAACATTCATAGACTTAATAGCTCCTGTCATTGGAATTTTTCCAATGTATTGAACTCTATTAATTAAATCGTTTGATATTCCTGTCTCTTCATTTCCCATTACAATTCCAACAGGTCCAGAGTAATCAAAATCATAAATAGAATCATCCGTTTTTTCGGTACAAGCAACAAGCTTTATTCCTGAATTAACCAAAAAGTCTAGTGCCGATTTTAAACTAGTTACTCTACAAACAGGTAAAGTCATAAGTGCACCAGCAGAAGTTTTTATAGCATCAGAAGTTACAGTTGCCCCTCCTTTTGCAGGAATAATTACTCCGTTATACCCCAAACATTCAGCAGTACGAGCAATAGCTCCAAAGTTTCTTACATCAGTAATTCCATCTAAAATAATAAACTTAGGCTCCTCCCCTTTTTCGAATAAAACAGGAACAAGAGTTTCTAAATCATGGTAAGTTACTGGCGAAGCAAAACAAATTACCCCTTGGTGATTTTTTCTGGTAATACTATCTAATTTCTGTACAGGAACTAGCTGAATATTTACCATAGAACCTTTAAGCATAGCTCTTAATTCATGAAATAAATTACCTTGTAATCCTTTCTGAATCATTATTTTATTAATCTCTTTCCCACTTTTTATAGCTTCCATCACTGGATGCATTCCAAAAATAATGTCGCTATTTTCTTTTCTATCTCTCACTGTAAATTTGTTGTTAGTTAAATGTATAAATTCTCCCTCTTCTCCAGCTTTCACAAGCTCTGTACCAATACTCCCTGTAAGTTCTATAACGTGTTAGTTGATAATCGTTTTCAAATGTTTCTTCGTTTTCTTTGGTGAAATTAAATGTAAGAGACATCATCATATTGTGAGGAGTTCCGTAAATCCATGTTTCACCATTTCTAGTTTTGTATATCGTCTTAGGTAACCCCATAACAATCGATAACATTCCTCTATCTGTTTTCCAGCCTTCTTTATAAGTCGTGAAGTATCTGTTCGCTAGTTCTACCCTTCTATAATATTCGGCTATCACTACTTTAGCTCTCTCCTTATTCCCAGCTATTTTAAGCCAAAAAGTTTCTACCGCTTTTCTCTTATCTGCTGAACTTACTAGCTCATTATATTCTGTAGAAGTGCAAATGTACTTAAGTGGCTCAATAATTCCTAGATGATTCCTAAAAGCATCAAAATTGGTGTCTAATCTTTCGAAAATAAGGTGATATGAAATTGAATCCAGTGCTTTCATAAAATAACTCCCTTGTTTAGGAAGTGAGAATTCTCCTGCTGTATCAGTTAAAGAAACCAAAAAGCTAGAATCTCTGTAAGCAGGAACCTCTACTAATTTATTACTTGAGAACGGTGGTTTAGAAGCTGGATAATTTGTATTAAAATACTCCATCACAAAAGTTTCGTTCTTGTTATAATGAGATTCTACAATCAAGTCATTTGTAACAGTAACCCTATTATCAAAACAGATACTTCCTGATTCTTTTTCTTTGATTAGAAAAAACTGTGGAGAAAGTACATTCTTTTTATCAATAGTGATAATAGATTTATCTCTCACCTTTTTATTTACATCTCTGGTTATCAATTGCAAAACACCAATTTCACCCAGTTTTATTTTAATAGGAACTCTTGCTAGTATTTGCCTATCTCCCTCTTCATCTTTGTAATCGTAAAGAATTTTGGTAGCGCTATCTTTTAAATTATTTGCTTTAAAATCACTGTACAGCTCATAATGAAATTGCACTTTTGCCTCAAATGGCTTAGTACTATTCTCTCTCACATAAAGTAACTCTTTGGTCTGTATTTCAAAATAAACATAGGATACCGAATCATTTTGATGATATACTACATACTTAGGATTAAGCGATTTTATCTTGCTGTCGTATGTATAGCTTTCCTCATTGGTGGATAGCTTATTTGTGGAACAACCAAACACAACCAAGCTCAAAATAAGCCCAGCAAAAACTTTATAAGAAAAGAAGTTAGTCTGTTTCATAGCACTCAAGATACTCATTTTACTCCTCAATGTATTTCTCAGGAATTTGTTTTTTAGTTTCCAAACCTAACTTCTTCATGTTTTCGGTTCTCTTAATCAGGTTTCCTGTACCCGATTTCAACTTATTTAAAGCACCTTTATACGCAGTATCTGCTTGCGAAAGTCCTTTCTCAATCTTATCCATGTCCTCCAGAAATCCAACAAACTTTTCGTACAAAGCAGTTGCTTGTCTGGCAATTTCTTGGGTGTTTCGGTTTTGCTTTTCTTGTTTCCAAATAGAAGCAATTGTTCTTATCGTAGCCAATAACGTAGTTGGGCTTACAATTACAATATTACGTGCCCAAGCGTATTGATAAATGTCTTTATCCTGCTGCATGGCAACACTAAATGCTGGTTCTATTGGCATAAATAACAAAACAAAGTCTGGAGAATTTATAGTAGCTCCAGTCTGATAATTTTTTTCACTCAGTAGTTTTATATGACTCCTAACTGAAAGGATGTGAGCTTTAAGTGAACTCTCTTTCTCTACTGGGTTTTCGTTATTCACAAATTGCTCATAAGCAACTAGCGATACTTTAGAATCTATTACAATGTGTTTTTCGTCAGGCAATTGAATCAAAAAATCTGGTTGAATTCTTTTCCCTTCTTGGTTATTCGTACTAAACTGCTTGCTGTACTCTTCCCCTTCTGTTAATCCCGATTCTTTAAGGATTTTTTCCAGAATTAACTCTCCCCAGTTTCCTTGGGTTTTATTATCGTGGGTTAAAGCTCTAGTCAGGTTTTGAGCATCTTTACTCAATGTTTGATTTAAGCTAGATAACTGAACAACCTGCTCTTTCAATTCTGAGCGTTCTTTCAATCCTTTCTCGTAAGTGTCTTGTACTTTGGTTTCAAAACTCTTTAGCTTTTCGCTTAACGGAGCTAATACAGTATCTATATTTTCTTTGTTTTGAGCAGTAAACTTTACCGATTTCTCTTCTAGAATTTTGTTCGCAATATTCTCAAATTCGGTAGTGAATTTCTTTTGCAAGTCCTTCATTTCATCTTTTTGGGTAAATAGTTTTTCTTCTAAATTTCCAAAATTGGTATTAGATACCGAAAGATCTTCCGTAAGGTTTTTGTTCTCTGCTTTTAAAGTGAAAATCTCTTCTTTTTGTTGAGCAAATACTTTTTCAGCATTCTCTAACCTCACCTCAATCATTCCCTTTTCTTTATCTAAAGAAACTGAGGATTGAGTCAACAACTCATTCTGAGATTCCAAAGCAGATAACTTTGCTTTTACCTCCAGAGGTAATTCTTTTTTTCGCAGCATCATTATTAAGAACAATACAATTGCTCCTATAACTACTCCAATAATTAAGGCTGTGTAATCCATTCGTCCTATTTCTTAATACCAGTTTTCTGCTGTAAAATCGTCTTGTTTTCCTTTATCCTTTCCAGTTAAATCTTTCCAAAAAGGTTTCATTTTCCCTCTAAGCACGATAAAAACAAACGAACCTAACAACAAATAAGGAACCATCAAAATATATTCTATTCCTGCATTAAGACCACCACCAACATCTGGATTACTCTCAGCTGTAGCCTTACACATTGCACATTGTGCACTTCCCGAAAATTGCGCCAAAACCAAAATGGCAGCAATCACTAATTTTTTGAAATTCTTCATGATTCTTTAAATAAGGAATTATGACACAAAGATACGAAAGGAAATGTTTTGAATCCTCTTTATTAACACTAAAACTTATGTTTACTTCTTAATCCAAGGGACTTTTTATTGTCATTAAACTATCATTAGCAATATGAGTATAAATAAGAGTTGTTTTAATATTATGATGCCCCAATAACTTTTGAATATGAGCTATTCCAACTCCATTTTCTAGCAAATGAGTAGCAAAGCTATGTCTTAACGTATGCAGAGTTGCAGGCTTAGTTATTTTAGCCCTTTTCATACTTTGTTTTAATACATTTCTCGAACTACTAGCCGAATACTTACCTCCATTTTGTCCTTCAAATAAATAATCTTTTGGTTTATACTCAACAAAATATTTTCTTAATACTTTAAGCACATTATGCGAGAGTATAGTCAGTCTATCTTTTTTACCTTTCCCTTGGTTAACTCTCACAGTCATTCTTTCCGAGTCTATATCAGACAAACGTAACTCTAAAAGCTCGCCTATTCTTAAACCACTACCATATAATAAACTTAGCAAAGCTTTATGTTTTAAATTAGAAGTGTGAGTCAATATTGCTTTTACCTCATTTGCAGACAAAACCGGAGGCAATTTATTTTCTCTTTGCGAAACATTAAGCTGATCAAGGTTAAGTGATTTGCCATACATTTCTTTATAAAACAAATTAATACTACCAACAATTTGTCTTTGAGTAGATGCAGCTATGTATTTTGTGTTTACCAAGTGAAAAACATAATTAAACCAATCTTTTTCATTTATAGAAACA
>Ga0209533_1001602_pt1 | contig 21113 bp, 21 predicted proteins | sample COG_04_FD_184748 | JGI IMG/M metagenome (GOLD analysis project Ga0209533, IMG submission 184748) | Pelagic Microbial community sample from North Sea - COGITO 998_met_04 (SPAdes) (version 2) | ecosystem: Environmental > Aquatic > Marine > Neritic zone/Coastal water | place: Helgoland, sampling...
TCCTTTAGCTATTACGTGTGGAAGTACGATGGTTCGCGTTGGAAGTAGTATCTTTGGAGCGAGAAATTACGCCATTTAAAACAACACTATCTACGTAATCTTAGACATAGAAACCACCGGAGGTAAATTTAATGAAGAGGGCATTACGGAAATTGCCATCTATAAATTTGACGGGCATAAAATTATAGATCAATTTATCAGTCTGGTCAACCCCGAACGCGACATCCAACCCTTTGTAGTTAACCTTACCGGTATAAATAGCAAGATGTTACGCTCAGCTCCAAAATTTTATGAAGTTGCAAAACGGATTGTAGAAATTACCGAAGGTTGTATTTTGGTTGCTCATAATGCACAGTTTGATTATCGGATTTTAAAGACGGAATTTAGACGTCTTGGATTTGATTTTGAACGCGAAAATTTGTGTACGGTAGAACTTTCCAAACATCTAATTCCAGATTTGCCTTCCTATAGCTTAGGCAAGCTCGTGCGGTCTTTAGGGATTCCAGTGAGTGACCGTCATCGTGCGGCTGGTGATGCTACTGCAACAGTTAAACTTTTTAAGATGCTTCTCGATAAGGATGTTGAAAAAACGATCATCAAAGCCGCCATTCGTCTGGATCCTAAACATCAGATGGAACCGAAATTGACCGATATCATTTCTAAATTACCCTCCGTTACAGGCGTGTATTATGTACATAAGGACGATGGAGAGATTGTATATATTGGTAAAAGCAAAAACATTAAAAGTAGAATCAATCAGCACTTTACTGGTCAGACGCCGAAATCAAAAAAAATTCAGCTCGAAGTGGCTGCAGTTACTTACGAGGAAACCGGGAGTGAACTGGTGGCCCTGCTTAAAGAAAGTGAAGAGATAAAACGCAATAAACCCAAATTAAATCGAGCACTTAGACGTACGGTTTTTACTCACGGATTGTTTAGCTTTAGAGATTCTGAGGGGTATATCAATCTAAAAATTGAAAAAATAAAAGGAAACCAAAAACCCATTACCACCTTCTCGAACCATGACAGTGGAAAAAGTTTTATGAATAAAATTGTGGAACAAAACCAATTGTGTCAAAAACTTTGTGGGCTGTATAAAACTGCCAATTCCTGTTTTGGATATGATGTTAAGACTTGTGCTGGGGCCTGTATTTCCAAAGAGCCTGTAGAAGTTTATAATAAAAGAGTATTAAACCTTATTGAATCTCATACCTTTAAAGAACAAAATATGATTCTTATTGACTATGGTCGTGATGTGGATGAACGCAGTGCAATATTAATTGAAAATGGGGTGTTTAGAGGGTATGCCTACTTTAATTTAAACTTTCAAATCCATACAGCTTCTGTTTTAAAATCGATCATAACGCCGATGGAACACAATAAAGATGCGCAGCATATCATTCAAAGTTTTATGCGTCGTCATAAAAGATTAAAAATAATTAAACTTGAAGACTAAACTTTTTTAGTATTTTTGAGATATGTCAAAACCAAATCAATCAAAACGTTGGAGAGAAAAAGTTCATGAAATTATTTATGAAGCAGACACTCCTGCAGGAAAGATATTTGATATCCTTCTTTTAATTGTCATTCTCATTAGTATCGCTCTGGTTATGCTGGAGAGTGTGGAGAGTATTGAAGCAAAATATACCTCTCTTCTCAATAGTTCAGAATGGGTGATTACCATTTTGTTCAGTTTAGAATATATTCTTCGTATTGTATCGGTTAAAAAACCGAAAGCCTATATCTTTAGTTTTTATGGAATCATCGATTTATTGTCGACCATACCTAAGTACTTATCATTATTTATTTTAGGCACTCACTCTTTGATTGCTTTGAGAGCTTTGCGTTTATTGCGTGTCTTTAGAATTTTAAAGCTCACCAGGTTTATTGGAGAAAGTGCGAATTTTGGAAAGGCTTTAAAACGAAGTCGTGCAAAAATCGCAGTATTTATTTCGTTTGTGATGGTGCTTTGTATCATCTTAGGAACTGTTATGTATTTGATAGAAAGTAATCAAGACAGTGGGTTTACAAGCATTCCGAGAAGTGTTTACTGGGCCATAGTGACGCTCACCACAGTTGGTTATGGCGATATTGCTCCAATAACTGCTTTAGGGCAATTTATAGCCTCGTTAATTATGATTTTAGGTTATGGAATTATAGCTGTGCCTACGGGGATTGTCACTTCTGAGATGACAAAATCTGAAGAAAAACTGATTCCAAAAAACACACAAGCTTGCGTAAACTGTAACGAAGCGTATCACCAGGACAAAGCCGTATTTTGTCATAAATGTGGTCATAACATTCAGTATGAATAAGTATCTCATTTCGATTGTAGGCCCCACGGGAATCGGAAAAACGGCGCTTAGTTTAAAGTTGGCGTCACATTTCAATACTGAAATTATTTCTGCGGATTCACGACAGTTTTTTAAAGAAATTCCTATCGGAACTGCCGCACCTACAACTGATGAATTAGCTGTAGCACCACACCATTTCATACACCACAAATCAATTCAAGAGGCCTACAGCGTTGGTGCTTTTGAAAAAGAGGCCATTAAAACCATTGAGTTACTACACCAATCAAAAGCTGTTGTGATTATGGTGGGAGGATCAGGATTATATGTAGATGCGGTGACTAAAGGCTTTGATGAATTCCCCGATATTGATCCTAAAATCCGAACACAACTCAATTTGGAGTTGGAAACCAAAGGGTTAGACTTTCTTCGGGGGGAATTAAAACAACTCGACCCACAAAGCTACAATAGTATCGCACTTAAGAACCCTCATAGAGTCATTAGAGCACTTGAAGTTTGTAGAGGCTCTGGACAACCCTATTCATCATTTCTAAACAAGAACAAACAGGATAGGTCTTTTAAAACCCTATCCATTGGCCTAAAAGCAGATCGCCCATTAATTTATAAACGCATTAACACTCGAGTAGATCAAATGGTAAAACATGGATTACTAGAGGAAGCAAGGGCTGTATTTATGCATAAAGAATTGAACGCTCTAAATACCGTTGGCTATAAAGAGCTATTTAATTATTTTGACTCGCAGTGGACTTTGGAATTTGCTATATCTGAAATTAAAAAGAATACTAGGCGCTTTGCGAAACGTCAAATGACATGGTTTCAAAAGGATAGTGACACACAGTGGTTCGCTTATGATAGTGATCTACAACACATTTTGGATTATATTATACATCAATTGCAAAAAAAAACCAGCTAGCTACTGGTTTTTAAGTGTTATTTATTGACAACTAATCGAAAACCTTCGCCGTGAATATTGAGGATTTCGACTTTCGGATCGAGCTTTAAATACTTTCTCAATTTGGCGATATATACATCCATACTTCGTGAAGTGAAATAATTGTCATCTCTCCATATTTTGGTCAACGCAATTTCGCGAGGCATCAAATCATCTTCATGTAAAATTAAGAGACGAAGTAATTCGTTCTCTTTTGGAGATAGTTTGGCTGGCTTACTGTCTTTGTGTGTTAAAAATCTCAATTTAGAATTTAGACTGAATTCACCAATTGTAAATAAAAATTGTTTACTATCGGCGAGTGTATCCACGGTTTTGCGTTGAATAATTGCTTTAATTTTCATAAGAAGCACTTCGCTATCAAAAGGTTTATTCAGGTAGTCGTCGGCACCCACTTTATACCCTTTTAAAACATCTTCTTTAAGTGCTTTGGCGGTGAGAAATATAATAGGAATTTCGGTATTTTTTTCGCGAATTTCTTTGGCGAGTGTAAACCCATCTTTATAAGGCATCATCACATCTAAAATACATAAATGATAATCTGTTTTTTTAAATTTCTCAAAACCTTCCATACCGTTTTTGGCATGTGTGACATCATATCCATTGAGGGACAGATACTCTTTAAGTACAGTTCCAAAATTAGGATCATCTTCAACTAATAATATTTTCTTTAAATTTTCTTCCATGATATTATGCTATTAACGGTAATTTTATAGTGAAAGTACTCCCTCTGCCTTTTTCACTTTCAACAGAAACAGAACCTTGATGATTTTCAACAATTCTTTTGACATTTGCTAATCCAAGTCCATGACCTTTTACGTTATGTAAATCTCCGGTATATTCCCTATAGAACTCTTCAAATATACGCTTTTGTACGGCTTTATTCATTCCCTTGCCTTGATCTTTAACACTTAATAAAATATTATTCCCAACATTTTCAGTGTACACATCTATTTTTGGCGCCTCATTAGAGTATTTTACTGCATTGTCCAAAATGTTTACAATTACATTTGTAAAATAGGTTTCATTGGCTAAGACGGACGATTTGGCAGCGTTAAAATGGGTTTTAATATAGCCACGCCTATCCTCTACAATAAGTTCAACATGCGTGATTGCATCTTCAATCAAATCGTTAAGTTTTAGGCGAGATTTACTAATGTTTAGTTGTTTTTTTTGGAGTTGAGAGATTCGCAAAACATTTTCAACCTGAGCATTCATTCGTTTATTTTCGTCTTTAATCATTCCAAGATAGCGTTTTACTTTTTCTTGGTCATTGATTATTTTTGGATTTCTAATGGCATCTAATGCTAAATTAATGGTAGCAATAGGGGTTTTGAATTCATGCGTCATATTATTTATGAAATCCGATTTCATTTGCGATATTTTACGCTGCTGAATCAATTGATACAATGCACTTGTATATGCTATAATAATAATTAAGGTAAATAACACTGATAAAAGTGTAACTCCAATAATCGAAGAAATAATAAACTTTTTACGTTCTGGAAAATTGATGAAAAGTTTAAAATCACTTTCATCATTATCATCCAAAAAAATAGGCGCTCCCATGATAGGAGTTAAGGATTGGTCGAAGTTAGGCGATTGAATTTTAGTTCCAATATCATTCTGATAAATAGCAAATTCAAAATCGATATCAATATTATCTTCTTTTAATTTTTTGCTTAATAATTTCTGAATCCCCTCTGTTGATACACGCTGATGTATTGGAGTGTTTTTGATTTCGGATTTATATTGAGATTCAAAAGTGGCCTTTTGTAATTTATCCATATTCAAAACTTTCTCAAAAGACTGTTCAGAAATAGAAATCAAATCGCCACCAAAAGCATTATTGTCATAAATTTTAGTGGTTGTTTTTCCTTTAAAATTACTCAATCCTAAGCTATCTGTATTAAAATCAATAAGCGAAGGAACCTTAAAGTTTTCTTCAAGAATTCCTGTGTTATAAATTATAATTTGATTGGTCGTATTGTTTTGTTTATAAACAGTAATGTTTCGGATTGCTGTAGTATCGGGTTCTTTACCATCTGTTATAATTTTGTTGAGAGCTTTGACGTATTTTTTATATTCAATGTCAGCCACCTGATTTGTGGTATATGTCAATGCTTTTTTTACATTAAATGTAAATTGCTCTTCTTTTGTTTCAAGCGAATTATTAATGTAATAGGCCTGAACAAAAATAATTCCGATAAGTGACAAACTCATCAGAATAACCAGTAAAGCGAATAATTTTTTATTCATTAATCAAAATTAAGATTTTAAATTATGTTAAAATACGTTTTAACCTTAGCTTAACAAAAATGTTAAATTTTTAGGAATTATTTAATTTTTTCAGGATTTCAGTATGAATACTATAGACCTCAGCCTGGGTGTCTTTTAGCGTTTTATTATGAATCACAAAATGGGATTGCTGTATTTTTTCGAGCTCTGAGAGCTGATTTTTTATAATTAATTCAACTTCTGTTTTGGTTTTTTGATCCCTTTGAATAACCCGCTGTATACGTGTTTCCTTGGGAGATGTTACCGTAAGGATAAAGTCAAAAAGATGCTGTGATTCCATTTCAAAAAGAATAGCTACTTCCTTAATGACATAGGGCGTGGTTTGTTTAGAAAGCCAAGCATCAAAATGAATAGCTAGCTTTGGATGTACTATTGCATTTATTTGTTCTAATAACGACTTATCAGCAAAGATTTTAGAGGCAATAAAAGTCCTATTAAGTTGGCCATCTATATAACAGTGATCTCCAAGCAACTGTACAAGTTCTTGTTGAACACTTTTAGAATGCTGCATCAATAGTTTGGCTTCATCATCGGCAATATAAACAGGCACTCCTAGGGCTTCAAACATACGAGCAACTGTAGTTTTTCCACTTCCAACTCCTCCAGTAAGTCCAACAATTTTACTCATTTTTAGGGGTTATTACATACTCCAGTTGGGAGGCGTTTAATTTTGCTGTTTTGACCGTTTCTGGTTGCTTTACTAAAACAGGGTTTAAATATATATTATCAGAACTTAGTTCATTAAAATCACATTCTACAGCAAAATGACTCGCATCAATATTATTATAGGCTTTTAAAGTGGCATAAAAAACTACTGAAATTTCATTAGGAAAAAAATTAACCGTTAAGTGTTCAGGAACATTCACAATTGTAACCGGGACATTGACACTGCCTTCAGTAAATTTTTCAACCTCAGCCTTAACCGAAACCTTTTGTTCTGAATACGTGATTTGTTTAGAGATTTTAGGGATATCCAATGCAATAACGGCATCAACATTTGAATTCACAGCGCTCAAATTCAAAATTTTGGTTCGTATCGAAGAAATCGTTTTTAAAATAGACTCGGGCCCCATAAGTATAATCGAGTCGGGTTCAGAACGAAATGGATGAACCAAGTCATACCCTAAAGCGAAGGTGGGATTTACTAAAACTTCAACTGGAATTTTTTTGACAAATTGACGATCGTAAGGAAATAAAATAGTGTCAGGGTTAATAGATTTTACCGTGATTTTTGCATCAAAATGATTTATAATTTTTTCGAGCTGATTGCGTTCTGTCCAAAGATAATGGGAATTATCCTTATTTAATTCTGAAAAATCGACCTTAATGATTGGAACCTCAATGTAATATTTTAACAGCTCAAACCCTTTACCTGAGAGCGTCACATTTATTGTTTTGGCTTCCTTAGAAATCAGGACTTCGTTCGCCTCTAATCGTGTGGGTTTCAACTCAAATTTAACTGTTTGTGTATATGTGTTTGACAATTTTACGAGTAATGAAATTAGAAACGATAAAAACAAGAACAACACAAACACGTTCAAACGTTTTCCTTGAACTAAATTAGATTTTATATTTTTATTTTGTTTTATCATTTTGCTCTAAAAAATAAATTAGGAAACAACAGGGTTTCATTTTTAGATGAAAGCGTCAACTTTAAGGTCGCTTTTAAAAATCCAAACCCATAGCCAAAAAACTGAATAGCAATGGCAGGCAGTACCAAAAAAGCTACAATACTGTTGTTTGAAGCGCGAAAAGCACCAATCATAGCCGCTAAGAAATATAGTCCGTATAGCATCAAAAACCAATAAAATCCGAGTATAGCAAACAAGATACTTCCTACAAAACCTAAGCTAAAAAGTGTTGGAAACCAATAGGTCAAACGTTTGGATTGTGGATGCCATTTGTTAAGTATAGGGCGGGCTTGCCCAAATTTATGGACTTGTGTATAAAAACTTTCTAAGGATATGCGGCGTTTATGAAATACAAAGGCTTCGGGAATAAGGTGGAGATGATAACCCATTTCTTTGAGTCGAATGGACAAATCGGGATCTTCACCAGGGTGAATACGTCCAAACCCCCCTGTAGCTTGAAAGGCTCCTTTAGAAATCCCCATATTAAAACTTCGGGGTTCATAATTTTCATCGGAAATTTTTCCACCGCGAATTCCGCCCGTAGTCATATAAGATGTCATCGAAAAATTGATGGCTTTTTGGAAATCCGTAAAGCTGTCTTTGGCAGCATCTGGCCCTCCAAACCCATCCACATACTTCGTATTTAGTTTAGACATAACGGCTTCTAAATATGTTGGAGGAAGAATACAATCCGAATCTAAAATAATAAAATAACGCCCTTTGGCGCGTTCCATACCATAGTTTCTAGAATGTCCGGGCCCTGTATTTTCTTTGGCATAATAGCTAATTTTAAGAAGATCTTGAAACTGATCTACAATGCGTTTTGAATCTAAAGTTGAGCCATCTTCAATGATCACTATTTCAAACGTCTTAGGCGATTCTAAAGCACAAAAGCTTTCTAGAAGTTCTCTAATTTCTTCTGGACGGTTAAAAACGGGAATGATAAACGAAAAATCACTTGCAATCATAGTGACAAAGTTACACAAAGTGATTGAATTGTAGTGAGTTGATGTGGTATAAAAAAAGTCTCACTAATTTCTTAGCGAGGCTTTATATTTATTAAAACTTAAATTTTAATTTTTAATCACTCGTACAGTATCAAAAGTAAGCGTCTGACTCTAATCCAGACGAGTTAATAGCAGTTGATGTTGAGTTTGGTGTCGATTTCACAACCGTTTGCTCTAACGTATTGTAAAATGGTGAGCCTTTCCTTAACACCTATGCATCATCTTCCGTAAAAGTGTCCATTACAGCGTCACTGACCCCCATATTACTAAAACCGCCATCATTGAACAAGTTTTGAAGGGTTACACGTTTTGTTAAATCGCTAAATAGAGAGACTGTATAGTTGGCACAATCCAAAGCTGTGGCATTTCCTAAAGGCGACATTTTATCGGCATAGGCAATAAAGCCATCAAACCCTTTTACGCCTTTACCCGCAGTGGTTGGCGTTGGCGATTGTGAGATGGTGTTGACACGAACATTTTTGTCACGTCCAAAAAAGTAACCAAAACTTCTGGCAATACTTTCTAAATAAGCCTTGTTATCTGCCATATCATTATAATCTGGAAACACACGTTGTGCTGCCATATAGGTTAGCGCTACAATACTCCCCCATTCGTTCATGGCATCATGCTTATACAATGTTTGCATGACCTTGTGAAAAGACATCGCAGATACATCGGTTCCTTTTTGCGTCCAATCGTATTTTTGATCGGTATAGGCGCGGCCTTTTCTTACATTGATGGACATCCCAATAGAGTGCAATACAAAATCAAGTTTACCACCTAAAATCTCCATGGACTGTTGTACTAAATTTTCTAAATCTTCAATAGAAGTAGCGTCTGCTGCAATCACTTGAGACCCTGTTTTTTTTGCCAATTCATCTATCTGCCCCATTCGCATTGCAATGGGTGCATTTGACAATACAAACGTACCGCCTTCTTCATGAACACGCTCTGCTGTAATCCAAGCGATTGAGTTGGGATCTAAAGCTCCAAAAATAATTCCGCGTTTTCCTTTTAATAAATTGTAAGACATAATGATATATTTAAGTGTCGATTTTTATTTAATTTCTGGGCAAAGATAACATTAATTCAATAACTGCTTCGCATGAGCGATCGCCGATGCTGACAATTGTTTGCCGCCAAGCATTTGTGCAATCTCATCAACGCGTTCTTCTAGCGATAATTTCTTGAGGGAAGTCACGGTTGTATTCTTAATATCTTGTTTAAAAACTTTAAAATGCGACTGCCCCTTTGCTGCAATTTGTGGTAAATGTGTAATTGAAAACACTTGCATATACGCGCTCATTTGTTTCATAATATCGCCCATTTTATGTGCAATTTCACCTGAAACACCGGTATCAATTTCATCAAACATAATGGTGGGTAATTGTTGATATTTGGATAATACGGATTTAATGGCCAACATAATTCTGGACAATTCACCTCCTGATGCAGCTTTTTTGAGCGGCAAAAATGAAGCGCCTTTATTGGCCGTAAATAAAAATTCCAAATGGTCTTTACCATTGTATAAAAACGTTTCTGATGGATTTAATAGCATTTTAAATCGCGCATTAGGCATTCCCAAATCTGTCAGAATAACTTCTAATTGTTCGATTAAATCCGGAAGTACTTTTAAGCGTTGTTTATGTATTCTTAGCGCAAGTTTATCGAGCTGTTTTACGATCGTTTCCAATGCTTTTTCTGTATCCGCTATTGTATCATCTAAAGAAGCTAAGGTGTCTAATTGCATTGACAAATGCGTTTCAATGTCTATAAGCCCTTCCACCGAGTTCACCGTGTGTTTAGAAAATAAGTTATGTACCGTTTGAAGGATACCGTCAATTTCTTCTAACCGATTGGGATTGGCTTCTAGCTTAGTTTGTTCGGTTTCTATTTCACTAAATATATCATCCAATTCAATAGCCACACTTTGAATCCGTTCGGATAAGGGAGTGTAAATTGACGCAATACCCGAGAGTTTATGAAATATTTGTTTTAGGGTTATAAGGTTGGAGCTAACGCCTAAATCGTCGGTACTTATAATTTGATGGGCTAAAGCGAGTTCGGTTTGAATGGACTCAACATTATTCAATGTATTGTATTCGAGCTCTAGAGCTTCTAACTGAACCCCTTGAAGTTTTGCTTCTGTTAATTCATTTAATAAAAAAGATTGGTAGTCTTGCTCCTTTTCTGCTTGTAGCTTAGAGGCGATTAGATCGCTTAATTGTTTTTGGGTCGATTTGTAAGACTTCAACAGCTGCTGATAGGTCTCAATATCGGCACTATTTTTTGCCAAGGCATCAATGATTTGAAACTGAAAATCATCATTGGTGAGTTCTTGAGTTTGTTGTTGCGAATGGATATCAATTAACTGTCCACCGAGTTCAGCTAATACGGCTAGGTTTACTGGAGAATCATTCACAAAAGCTCTTGATTTTCCGGAGGGAAGAATTTCTCTTCTTAAAATTGTAAGCGTTTCAAAATCAAGATCATTATCTTCAAAAAATGGTTTTAAATTAAAATTTTCAATATTAAAACTAGCTTCAATGATACACTTTTGATTAGGGTCATTAATGTTTGAGAAATCAACGCGTTTCCCAAGAACCAATGCTAACCCACCTAATAAAATAGATTTACCTGCACCTGTTTCACCAGTGATACTGGTAAAGCCTGAATCAAATTGCACCTCTAAGGTGTCAATAAGTGCATAATTTTTTATGGAGAGTTCTGAAAGCAAGGTCTTGATTTATTTACAGGAACTAAGATAAACTTTCTAGTAAACTAATTTGAAATGAAATGAAAAAATTTAAAATTTTATTCCTCTCCACTTTCTTGAATATGTGGGTGCAATTTTGGAAAGTGTGGGAACTAGCTGTGTAATATTCACAGTAGGGCCATCTGAAAAAATGTCAGAAATCTCATCGGCTTTAGCATCAAAAAATACACGAAGAAGAAAAGAGTTGGGGCGTCTCTTATGCAAGTTCTCCAACTGCATTAATGTTTTTACAATTTTGGTCTTAGCTTGGGTCACATTTCCATGCATTAAATCCAATCCATCCAGATGATAGGAAAATAGAACAGAACGAATTTCTTTAAACGTCGGAGATAATATATTACTAATTAATGTACTTCGGGTTTGATCTCCACCTGAGGGTGGTTGCCAGCCTTTGGAATTGGTTTGCTGCGAATAGTTGACAATATTTTGTGCTTGTTGATAGTGGGCATCTCCCCCATTAAGCTCAAATGTATCAGCATCCATTCCTAAAATCATATAGACATGAAAAGCAATTACAGAGACTAAATTAGATTCAAACTGATTGGAATTAAAATTCAGATTCTGATATTCTAAATAGTTGAAATTAAAATCTTTATCATTGAAATTATATACGGAGCTGGCGTATGATGAATTATGAACGGGGCGTGCAGATTGAATTTGGATAGATCCCTGAAAACTACCAGATTGATAATCTTGAATGGTGATCACCATACTACATTCAATGCGTTCTTCTGTTTTGAACGTTTTGGCAGTCCAACGGGTGTTGTTTATAAATTCATTCAGTTGTTTTTCCATGGTTTTAAAAACCTGAACATTCTCGTTCCCTGTTTGCTGGGCATTGACAACAACAGTACAATTTAGCTCTTGCGAGCTGCCATAAATTGAAGAAAAAATAGCAACTAAAACAATTAATTTACGCATTGGTTTGTTTTAAAAGTTCATTCATAATATCAGTAGCAACATCAGCTTTTGATTTAAGAGGGAATTCGGTTTGAACACAGTTTTTGTCAATAAGGGTCACTTTATTTGATTTACCACCAAATCCAGCGCCTTTGTCGTTCAACGAATTTAGCACAATTAAATCTAAATTTTTATGTTTTAACTTTTTTATCGCGTTAGCAACTTCGTTATCTGTTTCTAATGCAAATCCGACCAACAATTGATGCGTTTTGATTTGTCCAAGCGATGCCAAAATATCTTTTGTTTGTTCTAACTCTAAAGATAACGTTGAACTCGCCTTTTTTATTTTGGAGCTTGCCACGTTTTTAGGTTTATAATCCGCAACTGCAGCAGACAAGATCGCAATATCAACGGATGAAAAATAGGTATGTGCTTCTGTGTACATTTCCTCTGCACTAATCACCGGAATGGTTTTAATGCGTAAATCTTCTGTAGTAAAATGTGTTGGTCCAGTTATAAGAATAACCTCTGCGCCTAGTTGAGCAGCCTTATTTGCTATTTCAAACCCCATTAATCCACTAGAATGGTTTCCAATAAAACGAACTGGATCTATGGCTTCATAGGTGGGGCCTGCAGTAACAAGGACTGTTTTGCCGTGCATAGGCAATGTTTTCAAAGTATGCGATTCCATATGGCTAACAATAGCTTCTGGTTCTGCCATTCTTCCTTCGCCTACTAATCCACTCGCTAATTCACCAGATGTTGCTGGTATCATTATATTTCCAAAAGATTGAAGGGCTTCTAAAGTGGCTTTTGTGGAAGGATGCTTATACATATCTAGATCCATGGCCGGTGCAAAGTAGACAGGACATTTAGCAGAAAGATAGGTGGCAATCAGAAAATTATCACTTGTTCCTGAAGCCATTTTTGAAAGCGTATTTGCTGTAGCAGGAGCGACAACAAACAAGTCAGCCCATAATCCTAGATCAACGTGGTTATTCCAAACGGCGTTGTCATCAACATCGGCTGTAAAGGATGAAATTACTGGATTTTTAGAAAGTGTAGAAAGTGTAAGTGGGGTGATAAAGTCTTTTGCGGCTGGTGTCATAATGACTTTCACATGCGCACCAGCTTTGATAAATAGTCTTACAAGAGATGCTGTTTTGTACGCAGCAATCCCGGCAGTAATTCCTAAAAGAATATGTTTACCGCGTAAAACAGACATGGTTTATTTTTCTTGAGAATCGTCTTCAACGTTACGGTAGTAAATTTTCTCATTTAACCACTCTTGAACTGCTAAAGCGTGTGGCTTAGGAAGACGCTCATAAAACTTAGAAACTTCAATTTGTTCCTTGTTTTCAAATACTTCTTCTAGACTATCATTAAATGTTGCAAATTCTTCGAGCTTATCAATCAATTCTCTTCGGATATCTGTGTTGATTTGCTCTGCTCTACGAGAAATTACAGATATCGCTTCATAGATATTTTGCGTTGGAGCATCTACCTTATTTCGATCGTAAGTCTCTGTATTAACGGGTGCATTTACTTTTTTTAAATCCATAATGAATATTAACTTTTTGTCGTTGTTGAATTAGTTTGAATTGATGTTAAGGTTTGAAACATCTTTTGAATGTCTTCGTTGTCTTTAGTTTCAGGAAATGCGTACAGTAATGAGTTGTAAAACGACAGTGCTTTTTCAACACGTTTCGTTTGTTTCCATTTCACACTATTGATCGCCAAGCGATAGGCAGAGTCAAATTTATAATACATGGCTTCTTGTTTAAAAGAAGATCCAGGGAATTCAACTAAAAAATTATCAAACGCCGTTATTGCAGAATTATAGTCCCGATGAAATGGCCCTGTTTTGTTGTATTGTAACGCAATGTTGTATGCTTTTTTTTCTAGTTTATGATCCAATTCTCTAACCAGTTTACTGGCTTGATCCAAATATTCAGAAGACGGATTTCCGTTGATAAACATTTGAAGTTTTTCTATCGCTTGTACCGTTTCACTTTGATCTTTGGAATATGCAGGTGAAAGATGGTAATAACTTTTAGCGCCTAAAAAGGCTATTTCTTGTAGCTTTTCACTTTTGGGGTAGGCTTCTACAAAACGCTCCATCTGATAGTTAGCAGTGTAATAATCTTTTGTTTCGTAATACGTTTTGCAATACATATACATGAGCTTTTGCGCCTGAGGTTTCCCTCTATACTTCGGCACAATTTGAACAAAAATTCGGTTTGCTTTAGCAAACTTACCAGCATCATAAAGCTTGGTGCCTAATTCGAATTTAGCTGCAACGTCATCGTTTTTCAAAACCTTCTGGTATTCACTACAGGAGTTCAATGAAAATGCAATAATTAAGATGTATATAAAATTCTTCATAAATATTTTAAGAATGTGGGCAAAATTACGGATTTATAACGGATTTAAAAAACTATTATTTCAGCTAAATTAATTGGTTTGTCTTCCCGTGATTCAGGTTTAAGTATTATTTAACTAAAACTGTGCTAAAAAAGCAGCTATTTTAGATTGTAGATTATCCGTTGCTGGTACAAGTGGCAAACGAACAGAGTCCTCACAATAGCCTAAGGCTTTAAAAACGGCTTTGATTCCAGAAGGGTTATTTTCCTCGAATATCAAATTAATAATAGGCATTAGACGTGTTTCTAACTTACGAGATTCAACCGAGTTACCTTCTAACCCCAATTGTATCATCTGAGAAAATTCTTTTGGAAAGGCTTGACCAATTACTGAAATTACTCCAGATCCACCTGCTAAAGTAACACCAAGAACCAAATCATCATCTCCAGAAATTATTAAAAAATCTTTTGGTTTCTGCTCAATTAATTCCAAATACTGTTCCATATTGTTTCCAGCTTCTTTAACTGCGATTATGGATTTAAAGTCATTTGCTAATCGTAAAATTGTAGAGGCGTCAACATTTTTGGCTGTTCGTCCAGGCACGTTATACAAAATAACAGGTATTGTAGACGCTTCTGAAACGGCTTTAAAATGCTGGTAAAATCCCTCTTGAGTAGGTTTACTATAATAAGGTGCTACTGAAAGAATAGCCGCAAAAGGCGAGAGGTCCGTTGATTGTAATTCGGCCACAACAGCCGCTGTATTATTCCCTCCAATACCGATCACTAAAGGTACACGCCCCCTGTTTGCCTTGATTATGGTTTGTACAATTTCTTTTTTCTCCTTGGCAGTAATGGTCGCGCTTTCCCCTGTGGTTCCGCTAATGACTAAGTAATTAATTCCGTTGGAAATATTAAATTCAACAATAGCTGCTAATGCGTTGTGATCTACACTTAAGTCTAATTTGAATGGAGTGATAAGAGCAACTCCAGTACCAATTAATGCTTTCATTTTATAATCTGTTTAGATGGGTTAAGTATTTAATTATTTCTGTTTTAAAAATATCAGTTTTTAAAGGGTCAATGTGTATTACAAGATCATTTAATCGCGCATCATCATCTGTAAGGCCAATTTTAAAATTGGATTTAGAAAGTGCAGTGACTAAATTTAATTCTAGTTTATTAGAATTATAATAGCTAATCAACACATCGAATGGTTGATTTACAAACTCATCAATTTCAACACTTTTTGGTCGCCCTAACCAATCAAAATTCTTTAAACTAAAAAAAGCATCCCAACTGTTTGGTCTATCTTTTTCTAGATCTATCATGGCAATGAATTTTGTTTTATTTTTCATCACTCCAATGTCAGTCATTAAATCTTGAAAAAAAATATAATCATGATAGGAATCGTAATCAAAAATAACCCCAATAGAATTAACTTTACCATCATGAAAATTCTTGGTTCTAGACTTAAGAATTTTTGTGATATTTTTTTTTAGTAATAGGGTTTTGAATCGTTTAAAAAACATGTACCTTTATTGATACTACAAATGTAATATAAATGAAATTTAAATTCGTTCAAATTGTTGGGTTTATTTCCTTGTTTTTAACATGTAAGAACTCCGGAGAGCAGAAACACTTTAAAGCTGAAAACATCTCTATTTCAATGGAGTTATCGTCCAACAAAACTATTGAAGCAACCATTGCGCCTTATAAAGCTAATCTAGACAAAACCATGAATAAGGTATTGAGTTATGCAGTGGACACCTATTCAAAAAAAGATGGCGACTACAACACCGCAATCGGAAATTTAATGGCCGATGCTGTTTTTGAACTCTCTAACCCCGTTTTTTACGCTCGTACCGGAAAAAATTTAGATATGGTGCTCTTGAATCATGGCGGGATTCGATCAATTTTATCCAAAGGGGATGTAACCACAAAATCCGCTTACAGTTTGATGCCTTTTGAAAATAGTGTGGTTGTGGTTGCGCTTAAAGGGGCTGTTATTATGGAAATGACAAGCTATCTCAAAAAATCTAAAAAAGCACATCCTATTGCGGGGCTTAAATTAGTTTTAAATTCAGATCACACATACCGCGAAATTTTGATCGGTGGAAAGCCTGTTGACCCCTATAAAATTTATTATGTAGCCACCAATGATTATCTTTACAATGGAGGGGATCAAATGTATTTTTTAAAGAAAACAGATACACTTTATGATTTAAATTATAAAATTAGAAATGTACTCATCGACTATTTTACATCAAAGGACACCCTTAATCCTACTAAAGACCATCGCTTTACAAAGCTCAATAACTAACCTAAATGAAACGAGCATGTTATAACTAAGATCGCCTAAGGAAATGATCTATTGCGAATACCTGTGACCGTTAAAAGACAAATAACTATAGACACATGAAACGTAGAAATTTTATTCAGAAAACAGCCGCTTCCACAGCGTTTATTTCTTTAAATGGATTGGGATTAGCATCATGCTCACAATTGACAGCAACCAAAATTACGATTCTTCATACCAATGATGTTCACAGTCATATTGAGCCATTTGGCCCAAATGACGGGCGTAACGCCAACAAAGGTGGTGTAGCCAGACGAGCATCTCTGGTAGAAGCCATAAGAAATGAGAATCCTAATACGCTACTTTTGGATGCTGGAGATATTTTTCAGGGCACTCCCTATTTTAATTTTTACGGCGGCGAGCTTGAGTTTAAACTCATGAGTCTGTTAGAATACGATGTGGCGACCATAGGAAACCATGATTTTGATAATGGAATTCATGGTCTTTACGCACAACTTCCTCACGCAAAATTTGACTTTATTTCTGCAAACTATGATTTCTCAAATACCGTGATGGATACGCATGTTAAGCCCTACAAAACATTCGTAAAAGACGGAATCAAAATTGGAGTTTTTGGATTGGGGGTTGAACTTCAGGGATTGGTCAACAAAGAAGCGTATAAAGAAACGGTTTATTTAGACCCTGTTGAAATTGCTCAAGACATGAGTCGTGTTTTAAAGACTGAAGAAGCATGTGATTTAATCATTTGCCTGTCGCACTTAGGGTATGAATATAAAAAAATTCCTTCAAAAATATCGGATATAAAATTAGCCAAAGCAACCAAAGACATCGATTTAATTATCGGTGGGCATACCCACACTTTTCTAGACAAACCAAGGGTGGAAATTAATGCCGTTGGAAAAAGCGTGCTTGTAAATCAAGTTGGATGTTATGGTTTATATCTTGGGAAAATAGATTTTTATGTTGATACTAAGGGCCATAAAACTAGTGAAAGCAGCACGCTTATTGTCTAGAAAAAATCGTTTAGGACATCGCCAACCCCATAAATTAAAAGCTATATCTTTAGTATGCCCTACTCTATTTTTTAGGGAATAATAGTATCTTTGCCAAAATTATCTTTTTATGTCTTTTTTAAGTGAAATTGAACGCCGTCGGACTTTTGGGATTGTCTCGCATCCCGATGCCGGAAAAACAACCCTGACTGAAAAACTACTTCTTTTTGGAGGTGCGATTCAGGAAGCAGGCGCCGTTAAGAGTAACAAAATTAAAAAAGGCGCTACCAGTGACTTTATGGAAATTGAACGTCAACGTGGAATTTCGGTAGCAACTTCTGTTTTGGCATTTGAATATAATGGCATCAAAATTAATATTTTAGATACGCCTGGTCATAAGGATTTTGCAGAAGACACCTTTAGAACCCTGACCGCTGTGGACAGTGTGATTGTGGTGATTGATGTCGCAAAAGGAGTTGAAGAACAAACCGAAAAATTGGTAAAAGTCTGTCGCATGCGTAATATTCCTATTATTGTTTTTATCAATAAAATGGACCGTGAAGGAAAAGATGCGTTTGACTTACTAGATGAAATTGAACAAAAATTAAACCTTAGAGTTGTACCCTTAAGTTTTCCCATAGGAATGGGTTATGATTTTAAAGGGATTTATAATATTTGGGAGAAAAATATCAATTTATTTACTGGCGATAGCAAACGTGATATTGAAGACACCATTAAAATTTCGGATATCGCTGATCCAAGTCTAAACTCCATCATTGGAGATACTGCAGCAGAGACGCTACGGGAAGAACTAGAATTGGTGGAAGGCATATATCCTGAGTTTAATACAAATGAGTATTTAAACGGTGATTTACAACCAGTGTTTTTTGGATCAGCCTTGAACAATTTTGGGGTTCGCGAGTTGCTGGATTGTTTTGTGTCAATAGCGCCACAACCCCGTCCAAAACATAGCGAGGAACGTTTGGTTGACCCGGAAGAAACGAAGTTCTCAGGCTTTGTATTTAAAATTCACGCCAATATGGATCCCAATCATCGAGATCGCTTAGCGTTTATTAAAATTGTGTCTGGAGAGTTTAAACGAAACACACCCTACCTTCATGTACGCCACAATAAAAAATTAAAATTCTCTAGTCCAAATGCTTTTTTTGCGGAAAAGAAAGAGATTGTCGACATCTCTTATCCTGGAGACATTGTGGGTTTACACGATACCGGTAATTTCAAAATTGGAGATACACTTACAGAAGGTGAACTTTTGAACTACAAAGGTGTTCCTAGCTTTTCGCCAGAGCACTTCCGATATATTAATAATGCCGATCCATTGAAATCAAAGCAACTGTATAAAGGTATTGATCAGTTGATGGACGAAGGGGTTGCGCAGCTTTTTACTTTAGATCTCAATGGTCGAAAGGTCATTGGAACAGTAGGCGCTCTGCAGTACGAAGTGATTCAATACCGTTTGGAGCATGAATATGGAGCAAAGTGTAGTTATGAAAACCTGAATGTACACAAAGCGTGTTGGATTGAACCTGAAAGTGTGAACCATCCCGAATTTGTAGAATTTAAACGTGTGAAGCAGCGGTTTTTAGCGACTGACAAACACGGGCAATTGGTGTTCTTTGCAGATTCTATATTTTCGCTACAAATGACGGAACAAAAATATCCTTCCATAAAATTCCATTTGACGTCTGAGTATTAAGTCGTTTTTTTTAATATTTATTTTATATATTTGGATAGAACCCCCAAATTTATAAAACTATGAGCTACAACTCAAGACCCCGATTTCTTAGCATCTCTTTAATTATAGGACTCTCCTTATTAGGTTTTTTTATCTTCAAAGGCCTCAAAACATTCAGTGATAAAGACCGCGTAGTGAAGGTTAAAGGACTCGCTGAAATGAATATCACCGCTATTTCTGCTCAAATTAACTTAAGTTTTTCCTTCTCTGGAGATAATTTACAAAGAATCATTAGTAACAGTGAAAACAAAAAACAACGCATTATTAATTATTTAAAAGCGAATGGATTTGAAGAAACAGATATTAAAGTCGGTAGCCCACATATCTCAGACAAAGAAAAATATTATGAGGACCAATGGAAAAATGGAAAAACCGTAAGCATCAAAATAGACCGATACTCTTATGAATTGTCTTTAACTATTCAGTCAGACGATGTAAAAACAATTGAAACTAAGGCTAATCAATTGAAATCAGATCTTATTAAAGAAGGCTTAACTTCGAGAATTTACACTGATTATATTTTTCCGGAGCTGAATTCAGTCAAACCAAAATTAATTGCTGAGAGCACAAAAAATGCACGAATTGCAGGAGAACAGTTTGCCAATGATTCTGAAGCTACCTTAGGAAAAATAAAAACAGCCTCTCAAGGACAAATTTCGATTGCAGGACGATATGATTCTCCAGCGCCTTATATTCAAAAAGCGAGAGTCGTCAGTACAATTGTGTTTTTCCTAGATTAAAAGTATTTTTTTTTTAAAGGCAGCAGATATAATTAATATAATAGCAAAAAAAAAATCTCACTTTTCAGTGAGATTTTTTTGTATGTATTAAGAATTAAGCTTGTCCAGTTGGCCCAAAATTAAGGGGTACTGGCGGTTGCTCATAATCTTTAATTTCGCCATGTGCTTGCTCAAAGCGTTTTACATTTTCATGTAAGGCTTTTGCAAGACGCTTTGCATGTTGTGGCGTCAATATGATACGTGACTTCACTTTGCTTTTTGGCGTTCCAGGCATGATGCTAACAAAGTCCACTACAAATTCCGAAACAGAATGATTGATAATAGCAAGGTTAGAATAGGTCCCCTCAGCGACTGTGTCATCTAACTCAATATTAATCTGTCCTTTTTTTGAGGAGTCTTTGATCGTACTCATGGGGCTTAATTAAAGTTTAATTCTTCTTTACTTTCCTTCAATTTTTCAAATTCTTCACTAGAACCTACAATGATATTTTCATAAGCTCTAAGACCTGTACCTGCTGGAATTCTGTGACCAACAATTACATTTTCTTTTAAGCCTTCTAAAGTATCAATTTTACCGTTAACGGCAGCTTCATTAAGAACTTTCGTTGTTTCCTGGAACGATGCCGCAGAAATAAACGATTTGGTTTGTAATGATGCTCTTGTAATTCCTTGTAAGATTGGAGTTGCCGTTGCAGGACTTGCATCTCTTGCAACAACTAGCGCCTTATCTTCGCGTTTCAGTAATGAATTTTCATCTCTCAAAGCACGAGCCGTAATAATTTGACCCGCCTTAAAGTTTGCAGAATCACCTTCGACTTCAACTACTTTTTTACCAAAAATCTCATCATTTTCATTGATGAAATCAGAAGTGTGAACGAGTTGATCTTCTAAGAAAATGGTATCTCCAGAATCTTTAATACGCACCTTACGCATCATTTGTCTGACAACAACTTCGAAATGCTTGTCATTAATTTTCACCCCTTGTAATCGGTAAACTTCTTGAACTTCATTTACTAAGTATTGCTGAACCGCCGATGGGCCTTTGATGTTTAAGATATCGTTAGGCGTA
>Ga0209533_1001603_pt1 | contig 21111 bp, 20 predicted proteins | sample COG_04_FD_184748 | JGI IMG/M metagenome (GOLD analysis project Ga0209533, IMG submission 184748) | Pelagic Microbial community sample from North Sea - COGITO 998_met_04 (SPAdes) (version 2) | ecosystem: Environmental > Aquatic > Marine > Neritic zone/Coastal water | place: Helgoland, sampling...
ATAAAGTAGACAATGGTTGGCGCACCTCCTACCCCTAAGAAGTGCGCCAACCATTGTCTACTTTATACCTACTGCAAGCAGTAGGATTTTGTATTACCCCAAACTCCCTTGCGGGAGAAAAGTTGATGCCGCAGACAAAGATAGAAATCTCAGCACCCCGCAAGCTTTATTTTAATAAATATGAAAAAACTTATACATTGGATAAGATAGTGCACCTACGCAATCGACCCACTGCAGATACGCCACTAAAACGAAGAAACGAAGCAATCCATCCGAGGAGCACTTCTACGAGAACCACCCTAAAAAGACTCAGATTACAATCCAGAGCTCAAATCCAGACACAAAAATGGCGCACCTCCTACCCCTAAGAAGTGCGCCAACCATTGTCTACTTTATACCTACTGCAAGCAGTAGGATTTTTCTGTTACCCCAAACTCCCTTGCGGGAGAAAAGTTGATGCCGCAGACAAAGATAAAAATCTCAGCACCCTGCAAGCATTATTTTAATAAAAATGAAAAAAATTTTGAGCGTTTTTCTTTAATCCACCCAAATCATGGTATTTTAGATGGCACAGCCCCCCGAATTGAGAGTAGCTTTCCAGCGCTGACACTTATGAATTTCTCTAAAAACACCGAAGATATCATCGCTGACTTTCGCGGGCTCCCGCGCACGGCAACGCTCTCTTCAAAGCGCCCGCCGGTGGCGCTCGACAACATTCTCGTTTTAATCAAAGAGAAATACAAACTGGAGCAACCCAGCGCCGAGCGCACACTGGTCGAGCATTGGGGCGAGGTATTCGGGAATCTGGCGGGGCGCTGCAACCCGGTGCGCATCAAGGACGGTCGCACCCTAATCGTATCTGTCACGAATCAAACCCTGCGATCGGAACTTCAATTCCGCAAACGTGCAGTCTTAAAAACCATCCAAGCACTGCCAAACTGCAAAAATGTCCGTGAAATCGTGATCCGCGGCTAGCAGTCGATTTAGCTTAGAGCTTAATTGACAGCGCTTCCTCACCAGCAAACTCTAGCGTCACTTTATCTACATGAAAAATTATTTGGATCTCCTACGCACTGTCCTCGAAACCGGCACTTACCGTGACGACCGCACCGGCACTGGCACCTACTCGATCTTCGGCGCACAAGCCCGCTTCTCACTGGAGCCGGACTTCCCGCTGCTCACCACCAAGAAGCTACACCTGCGCTCCATCATCCATGAGCTGCTCTGGTTCCTGAAGGGCGACACCAACATCCAATATTTGAAGGACAACAAGGTCCGCATCTGGGATGACTGGGCGGACGAGAACGGCGACCTCGGCCGCGTCTATGGCGCGCAATGGACAGACTGGCGCGCCAGCGACGGTAGCAGCACCAATCAAATCGAGGAAGTCATCCACTCCCTCAAGCACAATCCCGACAGCCGCCGCCACATGGTGTGCGCATGGAACCCAGGCGAGATCAAACACATGGCCCTGCCCCCCTGCCATGCACTGTTTCAATTCTACGTAGCCAACGGCGAACTCAGCTGCCAGCTCTACCAACGCAGCGCCGACATCTTCCTCGGCGTGCCGTTTAATATCGCATCGTATGCGCTACTCACTCAAATGATCGCGCAAGTCTGCGGCCTCAAGGCGAAGGAATTCGTGCATACCTTCGGCGATCTGCACCTCTACGCCAACCACGTCGAACAAGCCAAGTTGCAGCTTTCACGCGAAACGCGCCCACTGCCGCAGATGACGCTCAACCCTGACGTGATGGCCATCGACGGTTTCACCATCGACGACTTCGAGCTGGTGAACTACGATCCGCACCCAACGATCAAGGCACCGATTGCTGTTTAGCCTTCGGCTACTAGTGAGAGTGCAGGTGAAACAGTGAAAGTGCCTCTTACTCATAATCTTAATCCTACTCTTAATCGCCTGAGTAACATCGCGAAGACACAGAAGTGAGTAAGATTACGAGTAGGATTAAGATTAAGAACAAACCACATCCCAAATGAAAACTTTCAAAGCGATCGCCGCCATGGCGGACAACCGGATCATTGGCAATCAGGGCGACATCCCCTGGCACCTGCCAGAAGATTTTAAATGGTTCAAAAAGACCACGATGGGGCAAATTTTGGTCATGGGTCGCAAGACCTACGAATCCATCGGCCGCCCGCTGCCGGGCCGCGAAACCTTCGTGCTCAGCCGCACGCCACGCGACATTACCGGCGTGCATAATTTCACGGAGCTTGAGGAGCTGGATCACCTAGACACCGACAAGACCATCTGGATCGCTGGCGGTGGCGAAATCTACAAACAGATGCTCCCTCGCTGCAGCGAACTCTACCTCACGCGCGTGCATCGCAACGTCGAGGGCGACGCATGCTTCCCCGCATTCGAGGATCAGTTCGAGCTAGCAGAGACGATGCTAGAAAACGCCGACTTCACGATCGAGCGCTGGGTCAACAAACAATAGCAAGCACCTACTTGCCAAGTGATCCGTTTCAGCGCCAGTGTTGCTTCGGGGCAGGCTTAAAAAACGTGGGGTGCGTTAAAGAATCATTTCCACTAATAACGGAAACCATCATGCCGACAATCCAGGCTAGCGGACGCAAAAAAAGCCTCACTGCCGATGCAGTGAGGCCTTTACAAAAAGATGGATTAAATCCGAATTACGCAGCCTTCGAAGGTGTCACACAAGCGTAGAGCAAGAAGAGGACGTTCACCCCTGGAACCAACATCCAGAGTGTTAAATATGCGCCCTTGCCCATATCGCGCAGGCGCTTCAGCAACTGCATCAGCCCGATCATCGAACAGATCAATGCCCCTACAATCGCGAAGAAGACCCCCAAGGTGCCGAAATGGCCGTGCATGAAATAGTCTGGATGCGTGAAGAAATAATCCGCGCCATAGGCAATACCAGCAGTCATCGCCACCAGCACGATCAGGCTCAGGATGAATTTAAAACGGCCAATGCCGCCTTCGGAACTTAAAAAACTTTTGCTCATAATGGGTAGTAGAAGAAGTGTTAGCTCCAGATATTTGAAATTGCTGCCCAAAGCGCAACAAAAACTTACACCGCCCTATCGATCATCCTTGATCCAAATTTGGCGAATCAACCATTCGCCCTCCTGCTTCTGCCAGAAAATACGGTATTGCAAGGTATCGCGCCACTCATCCCCACCACTCGTCGCGACTTTAGCGCTGGCCTGCACCGTAGATTCCGCCCGCTCCGCATCCGCATCCACCGTAATCGTATGCCGACTCAAGCGCACAGACGCCGTCTCAATCGCATTACGCACACTCAAAAATGCACCACTGATCGCATCAGCGCCCGTCAGGCTCGAACGCTGCGGCAAATACTCGATCTCGCACGAGTCCGTAAACAGATTCGCAACACGACGACTGCGGCCCAAGCCCTCAAATGTCGATTCAGCCCCAGACTTCTCCACCAATTCCGCTAGCTCGTGCATGCGCTTATCAATCGCACGCGCATCCCAATCCATATTCCAAAAGATGGATCCCACGAACACGGAAACCAAAGCTGCCAAAACGAGCACTATTTTCTGATTGGGTGTCATTTCGCTAGCTTTAATAGAATGCGCAGCGGAGCAATCGGTTATTTCCATGCAGCGATGACCTGCTAGCGTGCCACACTTTATAACACATGTCTTGGATCATCCTCAGCATTCTATCTGCGCTATTTCTTGGTTTCTACGACCTAGCTAAAAAACATGCGCTTCGCGAAAACGCAGTCTTTCCCGTGCTCTTCTTCGGCATCGTGACGAGTGCCTGTGTTTGGCTACCCTTTGTCATTTGGTCGCACTGGTCGCCCGAATCCTATCCCGCCGCTGATTTCTTAATCACACCGATCGGCTTGCGCGCGCATGGGCTCTTGTTTTTCAAATCCACACTCGTTGCAGGCTCATGGATATTCGGCTACTTCGCGCTCAAGCATCTGCCGCTCTCCATCGCCGGCCCGATTCGAGCCACCAGTCCGCTTTGGACGATCCTACTGGCAACCTGCCTGATGGGCGAAAGTCCAAATAACTGGCAGTGGCTCGGCATCGCAATCGTGTTGGCATCTTTTTACGCCTTCTCATTTGTAGGCAAAAAGGAAGGCATCCACTTTCATCGCGATAAGTGGGTCGGCTACATGATCGTCGCGACTGTCATCGGCGCGTGCAGTGCGATCTACGACAAATATTTACTCCAGACGGTCGGCCTACGCCCCGCCGATGTGCAGGCATGGTTCTCGATCTACCTCGTGCCAGCGATGGCTCCGTTTTATTTGCTCTGGCTCAAGGGCGCATGGCCACGCGGTACGTTTCATTGGCGCTGGTCGATCCCATTGATCGGTTGCTGCCTATTGATCGCAGACTTTCTCTATTTCACAGCCATCACACAGGATGATGCGCTCATTTCAGTGATCTCCCCCGTGCGCCGCACCTCGGTCGTCATCACATTCCTTGGCGGCATCTATCTGCACGGCGAGAAAAACGTCCGCATCAAAGCGATCTGCATCGGAGCACTGCTGATTGGTATCACACTCCTCAAACTGAAGAGCGGATAACCGAAGGGTTGCTAATAGCCCAATCGTGAATCACGAAAACGCGTCAATGCCCGTGTGGCGTCATCGCGCGCATCATCAATCGAGTAGTAACGGCGCTTATAGAAATCGACCTTCAATGCTTCCGAAGTGCTTTGACGATCACTTTGAATCTCCATCAACAGGCTCGTCACAAAACGCTTCAACAAGCGCTGATTATGCGAAGAATTCGTGCCACGGTGCCACTGAAAATCACGGTCAAAATGTTCAAATAAATAGCCCAGCGAATCATGGCTTCCGTAACCAGTCATCAGCTTATCCTGATACTGCAGCATATAGCTGACATGCCCCATCACCTTGGTGCGATCTTCATAGCGATGATACAATTCAGACTGCGAATATAAATCATCCAACGCGATCTGGCCCCACTCGATCTCACCATCCAGCCGGTAGCCAAATCGACGAATGTCGGCCTGCTCGGAATCCTCCGTCCACTTCGACTTCACGCTAAAATCCTTCAGGTGTGACGCAATCGCGACGACCTTACCCAGCTCATCGTGCACAATCGGGCTACCACTATTACCGGGAACAAACTTGGCGGACACTTGAAGTTCATTGGGACCGATGCCAGTCACCTTCCCCTTCAGGCGCGACCCCACACGCGCGCCGTCTGAATTCCCAATCACCGTAACGGCTTGGCCAATGCCAACCTCATCAAAGCTCAAGGACTGCGAAAGCGGCAGCGTCGCCCCCTCCCACTCAATCGGAACAATCGCAATATCACGCTTCCGACTGATGTAGCCATGCGAAGGCAATGTAATCACCTCGCCGTCCAACGTTTGAATCGATGCACCACGCGCAGCGCCTAGCACATGAATGTTGGAAATTAAAAAAGTGCGGCCACGCATCTCTGCGATAAACCCCGAACCCTCGGAGTGATCGGATGAAATAACCACCAGCGCCCCCGAATCAATCTCGCCATCGACAGGCGTCGGTGGCGCCGTATCGCGCACCGCCAGTTCCGCTTCCGCGGCTGCCAGCTCACGCTTCAGTCGAGCGATCTTCGCTTCCAGCGGTTCATTAGCCTTCACCTCATCCACCTCCTCCTGCATGCGCAGCATCAGTTCCTGTCGAGCGCGCTTCGCACGTTCTAATGGCGACTCGTTTGCATCTGGAATCTTGCCAGTAAAGCCTTGTCCGAATACAGCAACAACACTCAGCAATAAGAGCGTCGCCAGCCGCAATGAGCGGAAACTGATAAATAGAGGAGAAGACATTGCCCTCAAAATGCGCGACACCGCACGCGCTTCAAGCCGATTTATTCTAGATTCGGCAGTAGAATGTAGTTTCGATCCATGCCTGCGTCTCCAACTGCTGCCATGCGTTCAGACCAAAAATAAAATCCTCTTCAGGAGGATGGACACTCCTGTCCATCCTCTACCAGTCGAGCTTCCCATGAACGGGACTAAAGCGCCCCGCCTCCTGACCAAGCCTACTCGACCTCCAAGTCGAAATGACCAAATACCTCGCGCCCTTCCACCTGAATTTGCGCAAAGACGCGATACCAGCCGGGATTCGGCACATTAAACAAGAAGGCCAGCCCACCCGACCGCTCACTCTCACTCGACAGCACACTGTCAATCGGATGCATATGCGCAAAGCCCTTGCCTGCGGCATCGAAGGCCACCATGTGCCCCTTCGCACCCATAATATCTTCCAAATCCACAGCACCACCATCCACCGCAGCCACAGTCAGGTCGAATCGATAGTCCGAGCCCGTGCCGAGCTTCTCAGGCACCTCACCGATATCGAAACGTATGCCATCCACCACACTCTGCGTATTGCGTTCAAACTCCATGGCCGAGGCAGAGCCCGCCACTTCGATCACACCTGTCCCAATAATCTGACGCCGCGTGCGTAGCGGCACGATCTCCGTGAAGACTTGATACGCGCCCGCACGCGTGGGTGTAAACTCAAAGGTATATTGCCCATTCAACCCATCGGCCTGCGGGTGCACGTGATGGTAATCCTGTAACGAAGGATCCACCACCATGACATGCATCTTCTTCGTATGCGTCATGGCCAACTCATGCGGTGCAATCGGCGTGCCACCCGATGTCAGTAGCTCCAGCGTCACTTCCTGAGCCACCCCTGGAGTCGGCTCACCAGCCAAGGACACTTCCATTTCAACAGGATATTTCAGACGTGTCAGATCCAGAAAGCCAGCATGATTGGTCGCGCAGAACTCCACCGATCCATCGGCATTGACGATCTCCTCGTAGTGAAGGAACCCGCACTGTGCATCCGGCAACGCGCGTAAAGCAAAATAGGCCGCGACAAACAGCATGGTAAGCACCGCCACACTGACCAGCGAAATACGCTTGGAATTTACGGGATGATTCTGAGCCACGGTCGTCATATGAATGGATGCAAATACTATAACACAGGCAACTGGCTACAATTGCTTGGCTTCTTTAATAAATTCCTGCGTCGTCCACTTCGAGCCCTCCTTGCGAAACGCCACACGCCCATTGGCATCCACGAGCAAAGTCGCCATCGTGTGATTGATGGTGCCGTCCTCCTCCATCGTGCGAATACCGAATTGACGGAGCAGATCGTCCACCAGCTCTTGCGTCGCGGTAAGTAAATGAAAGTTCTCATTCTCCAACTCATAGCTCGCTGCGTATTGTCGAAGAATACCCGGCGAATCGTATTCAGGATCAAAGGTAATCGTCACAAAATGCAGATCCTCCATGCCTCCCTCGCGCGCGAGTTCTTGTAGTTCCGACATACGTGTGGTCGATGCCGGGCACATCGTCGCAGCGCGGCAACGCGTAAAAATGAAGTTCAACACAAAGGCCTTACCGCGCAGTTCACGGATTTGCAGAAAATCCCCATGCTGATCGATCATCGCAAAATTGGGAATGTAGTCGCCCTGACGCACATATTTACGGCGGCTCATCGATGCAGTCGCATCATGTAGCTGCTTGTTAACATCGATCATCGCCTTCGCCCCGATGCCATCGACCGGAAAGACGCGCTCCAAATGCCAGGCGCTACTATAATGCACCGCCTCAGCACGAATGAGGCGCCCCGCATAACCGATCTCAAGATCACCGGGTCCCACACGAAAGTCCACCGTCTCCCCAGCAGCCACATCGGAGCTCGCAGATTCCGAGAGCTCGACCCGCAAAGCCTTCGCATCCGGCAACACCTCCAACACACGCCCCTGCACCGAAAATGAAGCTGCAGAGATCGAACCGACCGCAAGCAGCGGCAACAAAATGCTATATAAAAGACAACGCATCCGAGCAACTTGCCACGAAACCGCGCGGCAGCAAGTCTGGATGACTCTGAAAAGCGACAAGAGTGTCGCTTCTACGTCTACTACACCTTCAACTTGATCTTAATCCCGCGGCGCAGATAAGTCGGTACATCGAGGTCTTCATCCTTATAATCGTTGCGGTCGGTTTTCTCGAAATACCCACGCTGTGCGTCGACTTCGTTAAAGGTAAATTCGTCCTGATCCTCATTCGCCGTACTCTTTTTAGTGGCGAGTTTGGAGACATGCACCGGTCGCAGCAACGGCAGTTCATCCTGAGCAATTTCAGACTCGAGCCCCAATCCTTCCATCGCCTCTGAAGGAGATGCGACTTCCTCAACGGGTTGAACCTGTTTCACTGGAACTCGGCGGCGCTCCATTTCGGCCTTGCCCAGCACACAAATCTCAAGGCTCTCGCTACGAGACTGATCGAGCACCGCGCCAAATACAATATCCTCGCGTGAGCCAAAACGCTTAGACACCTGCGATACGATATCGTTGACCCGCGAAATCGGTAAATCTGCGCCGCCAATGACGTTGACCAAAATTCGATCCAACTGTGCGGGGCGATCTCCGAGGTGCAGCAATGGACAGATAAAGAGATCATCCAGGGCGTCTTTCACATAGTCGCCACCACTCGCAACTCCTGTGCCAAAAATCGTTTTCCCGCCCTGTCCCTGAAATACGGAACGCAGCGAACCGAGATCCAAATTCACGATGCCGGTCTTCAATAACATCGCGCAGAGCGAATTCACGCCACGCCCAATCCAGCGATCCGTAATCGCAAATGCATTGAGCACGCTCGTGTCTTCCTCGCCTTCTTGCAGCAGCACATCATTGGGCAACGGAATCACCCCGTGCACCAACTTGCGCAATTCACCCAAACCTTCATCCGCGATCCGCTTACGGCGCTGCCCTTCAAAGCTGAAAGGCAAGGTCACAAACGCCAGCACCAACGCATTGGTCTTCGCTGCGACTTCAGCGACAATCGGTGCGGCCGCACTACCAGTGCCTCCGCCAAATCCAACCACCATGATGATCAGATCCATATCGCCAATCAAAGCGGCAATTGCATCGCGATCCGATTCTGCGGCAGCCCTGCCGATGTCCACCTCGCCACCTGCACCGAGCCCACGTGTTACCGTGCGCCCGATGATTAATTTTTCGGCAATCGAGGAATTGGCCAGTGCCTGCGCATCGGTATTGATTGCAGCAAGGTGCACACTGTCGAAGCCATCTAGATTCAACGCATCGACTGCATTGGTGCCTGCGCCCCCCACACCGATGATCTTAATTTTAAGATCTGGGCGTGGCGCATCTGCGCCAAATAAACTGTCAGGTTGGTTGCTCAATGAAGTATCTAATAATCAAAAATTTAAAATGCTACCAAGTCGGCGAAAGAGCCCCGTCGGCTTTGAGTTTTGCTGCGCATCTTCCTGTCCGGTCAATGCATAATGCAACAGTCCGAGCGCCGTGCTATATTCCGCCACACGAAGATCGGGCGAGACATCTTGCGGCCCTTCAGATGATCGCGCCTCCAAACCGAGACTGCGACGCGCCACCTCATCGATCCCTTCGAGGCGCGAGGTGCCACCCGTCAATACGACTCCGGATGCAATATCATCAGGCACGAGTAAATCCGCATCGACCAGCTGATCCTTTATAATGTCAAAAATCTCCGACACCCGCGCTTCAATAATTTTAGTAATCGCAGCGAGTGGATATTCACGATCGCCGATCGTCATATCGCCATAGAGCCACACCTTCTCGTCGCGATCTTCACTCTTATAATAGGCGCGACCGTTTCTCAACTTCGACTCTTCGGCACTTTTACGGCCAACACGTAAGCCGATGCTCAAGTCATTGGTAATGTGATCCCCGCCGACGGGCACTACGCCAGTCAACACGATATAACCTTTGCGATAGAGCACAAAATCCGTCGTGCCGCCGCCAATATCGACGACCAGCGCGCCATTGTCCTTCTCCGATTCTTCCAGCAGCACCGCACCGGAAGCGATGCTCGAAATAATCATGTCACTCACATCGAGATCAATACCACGAATCACACGCAGACTATCGCTCACGATCTGGCTATCACCATGCACCGACCAGTAGCCGACTTGCAGGCGCGAGCCTTTTTTCGACAGCGGATTCTCCACTTGTTGGCCATCAATCGAAAAGGGATTTTGGATATGATGAATGTAAGTTCTGATCTCAGTCAGCTTACGTCGCTTCGCATCTTCCTTCGCCTGCTCGATATCGGCAGGACGAATAATCGAATCGGAGGACCCCACATTCGTAGTGCCCACATTAAAATTACCGCGTAAATGGCTGCCGGTCTGTGCAAGATACACTTCATCGACGCGCGTCTTGGCATTTTGCTCCGCCGTCATAATGGCGGCATGCACACAATCGCTCGCGGCTTTCAAATCCACAATCACGCCCTTCTTCACGCCCTTTGAGAAACACGAACTATGCCCGATAATATTGAGCCCCGAGTCGCCAACGATTTCGCCGAGAAGAACCGTCACCTTGGACGTTCCGATTTCGACTGCACCGACTACTCTGGTTTGACTCATATTTTGTAAGATCGACTAGCTGGGCTTAAAATGAGCCGACGCGACCACTGCTAAACTGCACCGCCGCAGAACCACGTAAAGAAAGATCGATCCGTTCGAGCGATTGATTGCCCTCATGTCTCACATACTCGAGAATATAGGCCAAACGATCCAATTGACGGCCGTAATCAGCGGATGCGCTAAAAATAATTCGTGGCACCAGCGTCGAGCGCACCTCGATCACCTGACCGGGCAGATCCACATCTCCCGAGTAGTGCTCCAGTGACACCACCTGCCATGTTCGGAAAAATTTCGGCTCAGTGCTACGAGCCAACTCCAGCAAGTCTGCAACCGACTCGATCCCACGCATCGGTGAAAAACTACCATCGGCATGTTGATACGGTTGCACATATGGCAAATTCTTGAGCGTCGCCTTCGGATAGCCCAGACCATCATACACCGCTCCATCACGCGCAACGAGACGTAGCCGCGGCTTACCATCTGGCCCCGCGACCGCTAAACGCAACGCAGGCAGACGCTCTTCCACTCGAATACGTAAATCACTCGGAAAGACGCGCTCGACCGACGCAGATTTCACTTGAACATCCGCCTCCAAAGTTGCCTTCAGCTCATGAATGTCGGCCTCCATCATCGACATACCAGCCCGCAATTTGATCGTCTTGCTCAACCAAATGTCCGGTAACACACCATCCGTATCAAATATGATACGTTCAATCGGCTTCGATGTCGGTGTCATCGGGATCTTCTGCTCGCGCTGCTTGAATGCCAAGACAGCCCAAGTGAGTCCACCGCCCACAGCGAGAATCAAGACCAAGCCAACGAAAAATTTAATCCAACGCGTGCGGCGACGCTTGCGCGCCTGAGGCGAATTCACCCGAGAACGGCGCGGCCCGGCCAGCTCTCGCCAGCTTTGCTCCCCACCGGCAGATGTGCCGCCTTTTTGTTTACCGTTACCAATCATTGCCGAAGTCCCTTCGTTTCGCAGGCCGTAAATCGCTCAATCGCCGGAGACACCAAATCACGTCCCAACGACTCAAAATCCAAGCCCACACAAGAAGCACTTTTCGGCAGTAAACTCGTCGCCGTCAACCCCGGTAAAGTATTGATCTCTAAAAAATATGATTCCGAGCCATCCAGCAGGAAGTCAATCCGCGCAAAATCCCGACAGCCACACGCATCAAACAATGCTTCGGCATGCGCCTTAATTCGTGCCTGCACCTCTGGCTCAAGCTCTGCGGGATAGCGATACTCGGTAGAGCCAGGCGTATATTTCGCCTCATAATCATACACGCCGCTTGCGCTCACAATCTCGACTACACCCATCGCCGCGCCGTTGAGCACACCCACCGTCAACTCGCGCCCACGGATACGTTGCTCAATCAACCAGTTTCCGCTGTGAATTTTCGAGAGCGTCACACCGAGCGCCGAGCGATGCTCAGTAAAATATAAGCCCACACTGCTGCCCTGATCCGTCGGCTTGATCACGAGCGAACTGCCCAATGTATCAATCACCGCATCAGCCAACGGCGTATTCGCACCGTCAAACACCATCGCCTCCGGCACACCGATGCCCAAGTCCCGCGCAATCGTCTTCGTCAGATCCTTGGCCATGCACAGACGGCTCGCCGCCGCATCGCTACCGCAATACTCGATCCCAGCCGCCTCAAGCAGTGCCTGTAAACGCCCATCCTCACCAAAGGCACCGTGCAACGCCGGAAATACGATTGAGCGACTGCCATCAATGGACTCCGGCAGAGCCTCTGCATCGAGACGCAAAAGCTCCACTTCGAAATTCGCCGACAAAGCCTTTGCAATCGCCTCACCACTGACCAGCGAGACGTCGCGCTCCGAACCAACGCCACCATACAATACAATGATCGATTCCGGCTTAGCCACAGTTCGTCCCTCCCTTTAAAGATTCCACATCGCCGAGCACATCATCCCATGCCTGCCCTAGCAATAAAACTTCCGGCTCCAATATGTAGCCCGACTTCGCATGAATCACCGCACGCACCTCCCGCACGAGTTCGATGACATCGTCAGCAGTCGCTCCGCCACGATTCACGATAAAGTTACCATGCACATCCGACACCTCGGCCGCACCGACACGCATTCCTTTTACGCCATACGTATCGATTAGCTTCCCCGCAAAATTACCTTCCGGATTTTTAAAAATACACCCAGCACTTGGATCTCTCGGTTGCGACGTTTTGCGCGAACTCGAATAGCACTCCATTCGCTCACGGATCGATGCCTCATCCTCCACTTCGGCACTGTTCAATATCGCACCCAGAGCAATGCCGCGACTGATCTCCTCCACCTTACGATAGCCGAAGTGAAACGCATCTTTGGGCAAATCCTGCAGCTGCCCTGCCTCATCAAGAAACTGCACACGCTCGACCACATCGAACATCCAATTCCCCATCGCGCCGGCATTCATCCGCAAGGCACCGCCAATCGCTCCGGGAATCCCTTCGAGAAATTCAAACCCAGCGAGGCCTGCCTTGGCCGCATGGCCACACACCTCTTTTAAACGAACCCCCGCGCCTGCCCAGATGCGACCATCGCTCAGCACCTCCGAACGTCGCCATGCTGCGCCCGAGAAGCGAATCACCAATCCGGAAAACCCGGCATCCGGCACCAATAAATTCGAGCCACGCCCGAGGCAAAACGTCTCCAAATTAAACAACTTTGCCGCGCGCAACAATGCCCGCAGATCGCAGAGATTCGAGGGCTCCGCATAAAACCGCGCCGCACCACCGATACGCATCGTCGTCTTATTCGCCAGCGGCTCGTGCTCTTTCAGCACACACTCTGGCGACACACGCGCGTTCAAAAAATCACTCCATGCCGCGTTGATATCAAATCCACAACGGCGCATTGACGTAAACAGTCCACCGAACTGATCAATATCTCCCGCTCCTACAAACGCCACGGAGCTCGGCTCACTGCCAATCGCATCGACCAAGCGTTGCATGCCAGCCGAGTTCATCGTCAACACTTCAGGCGGCTCGCCCGGAAATTCCTGCGCCAGCTCCGCAATCGTACCGCCTTCAATCACCGACTCATGCGCCGCATACACCGGCAATAAAAACAGCTGATTCGCCGACTGCAAAATCTCAGCAAACTCGCGCTTAAATTGCTTTGTGCGCGAATAACGATGCGGCTGAAACACCACCACTAAGCGCCGCTCAGGTGCCATCGAGCGCAAACACTCAAACAGCGCCGCAATCTCAGTCGGATGATGCGCATAGTCCTCAATCACCGTGAGTTGCTCATCGCGGTGCAACACCGTCTGTCGCCGCGCCATACCACCAAAACTAGAGAGCACATCGCCCCGCAATTCGGCAGACAACAAACTCAACACCGCCAACGCGGCCGCACCATTAATCTGATTAAATCGCCCCACTGCCGGCGACTCGATCTCCACCTCAGCCAAGCGACCGCTCAGTTGTAAATTCTCATTCGCATCCGCCTGCACGCGATAGTCGCCCTGCACACCGAAAGTCAGTAACTCTGCACCACCGGTTTCGATAAAGCGTCCCGTCAAATCGCCTTCAGTCGAGAGCAGCACCTGCGCCTTGGTGCGCACAATGAGTTGCCGAAATGCGGCATCCAACATTTCACCGCTGGAGTAACGATCAGCATGATCCCAATCCACGTTCAATACGACAGCTACTTCCGGAGAGAAATGATCAATGGTGCCATCGCTCTCATCAACTTCCGCGATCAGCCAATCACTTTCCACGTATTGACTCGGCGGCAGCGCAGCATCGTTAAACAAACCGCCAAGGATGTAATTCGCATCGACTCCGCAATGCCGCACACCATGCGCAATCATTCCGGACGTCGTGGTCTTACCATGACTGCCAACGACAGCGATCAATCGTTTCGTCGCCGCAATCTCGGCAAGCATCTCACCGCGCCGCAGCGTCTTCAACCCAAGCTTACGGGCTGCTGCCAGCAACGGATGATCCGCTTGGATCGCACTGGAATAGACCACTGTTGTAAACCCAGCAAGCTGCTCAGAAAAAACGAAGTCACGCAGGCCGACGCCCGACGCTTCAAGGAAGCAACGTACACGCTCTTGCAGATTATCATCGTATCCAATGATTGCATACCCCGCACGCGCCATCCAACCCGCAAGCGGTGCCATGCCCATGCCGCCGACTCCTATAAATAAATATGTCTCTTCAGATGCTGACATTATACCGCGGACTCCAGTTTGTCAGACTCAGCCAAAGCGCGCGCCGTGCACAGCTCTTCTATATCAGTCGCGATCCGCTCACCCGAATCAAAACGATCCAAGCGTTCGAGATTCGACTTAAACTTACCCAGCATCCAATCGTTAAAAATAAGATTTTCAACTTCACCCAAAAGCTTGTCCAAATCATCCTGCTCCAGCACCATACCTGCGCCATGACGCTCATGCATCAACGCATTCGCCTGCTGATGGTCATCTGCCGCAAACGGATATGGAATCAAAATCGATGGCGCACGGCAGCGAATGATCTCCGCGATCGAACCGGCACCTGCCCGAGACAGCACCAGATCCGCCGCTGAAATGACATCACCCATTTGATCTGAAAAAGGCACGAACGTCGCAGAAACATCCTCACCACTTGAGCTCACTTGTTGAATCGAACTCGCAGAGTTTTTCCCAAGTCCAGTAACGCAATACACAGAAACACCTGACTTCGCTAGGGTTTCAAAATTATCCGTCACCCAATCGTTGAGCGCCGCGGCTCCCTGACTGCCACCAATGAGCACCAACAATTTATTCGATACCGAAAGCCCCAAACGCTCCCAAGCCTCCGCCTTCAAAGTATGCTTCACATCGTCGCGGACTGGATATCCCAGATAACGCACACGCTTCGAGGGCAAACCTTTCAAGCGCACACCATCCGGCAAATACACACGCGTGGCCAAATGCTTGAGCAAGCGGACCGCCTTGCCCGGGCGACAGTTGGCCTCGTGCACCGCAACCGGCACACCCGCAAAACGCGCAGCAAGCCCCAAGCCCACCGAAAGAAATCCACCAAAGAGCAGCACCAGATCGGGCTTCTCCTGTTTCACCAACTTGCTCGAAAACAAGTAGCCCGAGAACAAGCTCCAGCACGAAGTGATCCACCGCGTCACGCCTCCGGAAAACGCCTGCCCTGGTGTCTTATGAAAATTGAGGTGCGAATATTTTTCGATCAACGCCGAATCCACCTGTTTCTGACTGATCAATAACGTACAATCATGCCCACGCGCTTGCAGCACCTCGGCAATTGCAATCCCCGGAGCCAGGTGCCCACCCGTGCCCCCACATGCGATTAATATACGGCTCATAATTCACGCTGCCTCCGAAGCGCAGGCAACTCCCATGAGCGGAAGCCATTTAAAATAATCCCAGTCAAAACAAACATGAAAACAAGGTTGGAGCCGCCATACGAAATAAACGGCAACGACATTCCCTTGGTCGGCAAGCAACCAGTGACCACACCGATATTAATCAACGCCTGCAGCGTCACAAAAAGCAGTGCGCCCATCACCAATAAATACTGATACAGATCCGGTGCGCGCTTCAACTGCATCACACCGACGAAAAACAAAGTCATAAATAGAATCACCACACCGAGGGTAAACACCAACCCGAGTTCCTCTCCCACGATTGCGAAAATAAAATCCGTATGCGCCTCCGGTAAGAACGACATTTGCTGACGTCCGGAACCAAGCCCCACGCCTTGCACGCCACCCGCACCAAAGGCCAGAATCCCCTGCCACAACTGGTAGGAACTGTCACTGCGGTTGCCCTCCACGTCGAGAAAGGATGTGATACGCTGCAAGCGAACCGGATCGTGATAGACCGCCACCGAAAACAACGTGAGCGCGCCGATTGCAGTCGGAATCAAAAACTTCAACCGCAAGCCCGCGAGATAAAGCATCAAGCCCCCCACTGCACCGCAAAGAAAGGCAGTGCCAAAATCCGGCTCAATAATGATCAAGCCACAAATGACAGCGAGCATGCCGCACGGCACGAGATAACCACGCAGCACATCATCCAAATTCCGTCGATTCGCAGCGAGGTAATGCGCCATCATAAACAGCAGGCCCAACTTACCGATCTCCGAAACCTGTAAACGCATCGGGCCAAAATCGATCCAGCGCTGCGCACCATTGACCGTCACGCCGATCCCGGGGACTAGCACCAAAATCAACAAGAGCACCGCACCGCCAGCCAAGATGTAAGCATAATCTCGCAATGCCGCGAGATTCACCACCATCGCAAAGCCACCAGCCAACGTCGCAATCACCAACCAGATGAGCTGCTTGCGCAACAAGACCGTCGGGTCGGAATGCATCGCTTGAGAGGCACTGAACAACACCACCAATCCAAGAAAGGTGAGCGAAATAACAATCAGCGCGATGAACACTCCTGCCGGCGGAATCCTCCAAAAGGAATTTCGCAAAGCAGTGCGTGCGCTCATTCTATAGTAATATCCAGACTGAACGGTTCAACCGTAAGACTTACTGATCGTCCATGCGGATGACCGGAATCTCTACAGCATTTTCAAACATCGCATCCGTATCAATCTCGACGACCTCCTCCTCAACCAATGGATCCGCCTCGACGACTCGAATCTCAATCGGTCCATTACTTGAAGCAGTCACTGTCGGAGTCACCGCTACAGGTGCTGGCTTCGGTGCAACGACCGTCTCAGTCTTCGACGCGACATTTGCAGCACTCCCCGTGGAGCTGACTTTCAGCTTTTGACCGATCTGCATCTTGCGAGGATCAGTAATGCCGTTAATCGCAAGCAGTTCCGAAGCAGTCATGCCATACTGGCGAGCAATCGTTGCAGGATATTCACCAGCTTTCACCGTATGAATACCGCTCGCATCGACTGATGTGGTCGATACCTTCGGTGCAGGTGTAGTGGTTGGCTTTGGTGCAGTCGAAGTGCTGCCGGCCGATGAATCGCCAACAGGGATGATCAACTTCTCACCGACACGAATCATATCGGAAGTCTTGTTGTTGGACGCTTTAATCGCACTGACCGAAGTGTTATACTTCACCGCGATTTTGGACAAATTGTCGCCGCCTCTCACCGTGTATGTTTCCGTCGCCATGTTATAGTTGGAAGGCTGATACGTGTCTGCAGTCACAGCGCTCACCGTGGCAGTGCTACCTTCGACTGGGATCTGAAGTTGCTGACCGATCTTGAGCACTGAATTCTTATTCAGACCATTTGCAGCATATAGCTCATTGAGCGATACATTCTGACGCTTGGAGATCGCCCAAAGGCTATCGCCCTTCTTCACGGTGTATGTGTCAAACGAAGAACCAGCCACATCAACAGTCGCGACGACTGGCTCGGAGACGATTGGCTCAAGTTGCGGAGTCACTTCTTCAAATTCAACAAACTCTGCTTCCGGGCGATTTGGCGCATAGCGACCATCCGAGCTGGCATCAAAACCGGCATTAAACGCAGGGTCGATCGAAGCGCCCTCACGAGTCGCGGGGATCAAGCCCTCCGTGCTCTTCGACACCGTCAAATTAGAGGTGCGATTTTGCTGATAGGTTTGTGTCGGCGGTTGAGTCGTCCCACAGCCAGGCTGGACGATCAGAACGGCGATAACACCGAGATGGAGACAAAGGACAAACCCGAATACTTTTGAAATTTTCATAATACTATAAACTGCGATTACCAGTGCTAGAGAGACTAATTGGGGCGATGTGCATCCTTCAAACTAAAAACAGTCGAAATGAAGGTTTTTCCACGGGCCGCGTAGCCCGAAAATTGATCAAAACTGGCGAAGCCTGGACTCAGCAACACAACTGCCGGAGCCCGCTCCAGTGCTGCGCTAACAGCCGACTCCACACAATCCACAAAATCCAGGTGCGCTTCGACCCGTGTATGCAATGGGCACAACACCTCAGCCAAAGGCTGCGCAATCGCACCATAAAGAAAGGCCGCCTCGACTTTTGGCGCGATCAAACGAGCAAATGCATCCAAATCACCACCCTTGCCACTGCCGCCGCCAATCCATAAAATCGGCGACTCCAAAGCATCGATCGCCGCCAACGCAGCGTGAAAATTGGTCGCTTTAGAGTCATTCCAAAAGGACACCCCACCCCAGGTTGCTACAGGCGACAAGCGGTGCGCCGCCAACTGAAAGCGATTGGCACTCTCGACCAACGCCTCCGCAGGCAACTCCAGCGCGCGCCAAAGTGCTGCCGCCAACGCAAAATTCGTGCGCTGCGGTTGAATGCGAAAAGGCGATTCCGGCGTAAGGTCTTCGCCCAAAACCCGTCTCTCAGCCAGCTGAGAGTGACACAGACATTTCAGTCTGTCCCCATCGACCACCATCGAATCTCGAATCTCCGCAACCCGCGGATCAAACGCCACGACATCCGCACCGAGCACCGACGGTGCATCCACCCGCAAACAGGCCAACAGTCGCGCTTTCGCCGCAAAATATTCCGAAATCGAATCGTATCGATCCAGATGATCTTCGGCAAAATTGCTCCAAATCAGACCGTCGAGCTGCAACCCACGCGGCAGTTCCGCCTGAAACGAACTGATCTCGCACACCGCAGTCGCCTCGGCCCGATTGGCATCGCTCAGCACAACATCACTCAACGGCGTGCCGATATTGCCCGCCTCCACCGCAATCTGCCCAGCAGACTCCAAAGCATTACAGAGCAAAGAAGTGATCGTGGTTTTGCCATTCGTGCCCGTGACACCGAGCAAACGCCCCCGCCAGTGCAGCGCCGCAAACCCAAGTTCACTATAACAAGGCCGCCCCGAACCTGCCGCCAACACCCGCCAAGGATGCGTCATCGCAAACCCCGGACTGAAAATAAACGCATCAAACCCACCCAGCTCATTCTGAGAGAACTCAGAAGCATCACCCGCACCTCCCTCATCAAACAGGCACACATCCAGCCCCAACGAAACTGCCAACCGCCGAGCCGCTTGACCACTCACCCCTACTCCGAAAATAGCCACACGCTCATACGCGTCTGTCATATCGTTTACAGATGGGTGTAGTGCTTTCAAATCAGCGAAGTTTCAGAGTTGCCAGTCCGGCCATTGCGAAGATCAGCGATAATATCCAGAAGCGAATCACGACCTTGTTTTCGTGCCAGCCTTTAAGCTCAAAGTGGTGGTGAATCGGCGACATTCTAAAAATACGCTTCTTGCGCAGCTTGAATGAACCGACTTGCAGGATCACTGAACCAGCCTCCATCACAAAAATACCTCCGACAATGATGAGTGTCAGCGGCTGGTGCACCATGAACGCAATCATCCCGATCAAACCGCCGAGTGCGAGCGAACCGGTATCACCCATAAACACTTCGGCCGGATGTGAGTTATACCAGAGAAATGCGAGACTTGCGCCGAGCAATGCCGAGCAGACCACCGCCAACTCCCCTGCGCCGGGAATGTAGCTGATGAACAAATAGTCGGCGATGATCGTGTTACCCGCCGCATACGCCATAATCGCAAACGCCATGGCAGCGGTCACGGTGCAACCAATCGCGAGCCCATCGACGCCATCGGTCAAATTAATCGCATTACTTGAACCCGCTAGAATCAGAAAAAGAAACGGCACGAGGAAGAAAAGTGACATCTGCGACCACAGCACTTCTTTGTAAAACGGCACCCACAGCTCGCGCATACGGTCGGCGGATTCGGGACAAAGCAGCAACATTGCCAGCGCCACACAGGTCAGCACTGCCTGCCCAGCCAACTTCCAGCGACCAGAAAGCCCGTCGCTGTTGCGCTTTACCACTTTCAAATAATCATCGAGAAAGCCGATCACCGTCAGGCCGAGATATACGACGAGTCCTGTATAGACATAGACATTCGGACGCGCCCACAGCACCGAACTCACAACCACCGACACACAAATCATCAGTCCGCCCATCGTTGGCGTTTGCGATTTCGAGGCGTGTAACTCTGCTAATTCACCGACTTCATCTTTCGTGCGCAGCGACTGTTTCGCGCTCAATTGTCGCAACTTGGCAAACAACCAAGGCCCCATGATAAAACCGATCGACATCGCAGTCAGCCCAGCAAATGCGGCACGTAGCGTGATGTAACGGAAAAGACGAAGCGGGCCAAAATAGGCTTCAAAATCGGCGAGATAACTGAGCATTATAAATAGTGAGAGTGAAAGTGGTAAAAAAGTGGTAGTGGTAGTGGTAAATCAGAGACACCGAGGCTAGAGCAAGGCTCGCGGTAAAAGTTTTTCGAGCGCGTAGGAACGGCTGCCCTTCAGAAAGAGCGCCCCGGCAAAATCGGCAACGACTGATTTTATTTTTTCGACATCGGCTGCTCTGGTTAGCTGAAAAGAATCACAACCAGACTCAATGGCACCGTCATAGTATGCCTGCGTGAGCGCGTCCGGCCCGACAAATAGGGCGCGATCCTCTGCACGTAAACGGAGCTGCCGTCCGACCTCCAGATGAAGTGCCGACGCATCGGCCCCGAGTTCATTCATCGCGCCCAATACATAGCAACGCGCTTGCTCAGACGGCATCGCACGGTCAAAAGCTACGATCGCATCACGCATGGACGCAGGGTTCGCATTATAACAATCGATATAAAAAGTCTGTGCGCCGCGTGTTGCAATACGCCCGCGTGTTGAGGACGGCTCCCACGCAGCAAGCCGCTTGCGAATC
>Ga0209533_1001605_pt1 | contig 21093 bp, 14 predicted proteins | sample COG_04_FD_184748 | JGI IMG/M metagenome (GOLD analysis project Ga0209533, IMG submission 184748) | Pelagic Microbial community sample from North Sea - COGITO 998_met_04 (SPAdes) (version 2) | ecosystem: Environmental > Aquatic > Marine > Neritic zone/Coastal water | place: Helgoland, sampling...
CAGCTTAGGTGCGCGGTCGAGATGGCAGCTATTCACAACACTGTCATCTCGAACGCATGTGAGAGATCTCAAACCTTCACTTGCCACTAAAGTTTAAAAAGCCCCACTAACCGTCAACCAAAGCTTCTCTGTATCACTCTTGTTAAACGAATCATCACCGCCATCATAGTTGGCATATTTCACACTGACTTTGTAATCACCAAAATTCTTCAGCGCGAGAAAACCCACTTCACTGCCCAGGTCATCATCGCCACTGAGATTGTCTTCGTCGGAGGTGAAGTCGTGATAGACGGCGAGTAGCTTTATGCCATCGAACTTTGCGCCAACCGAGAAATAAATATCTTGAAGTCCTTCATTTGGTGTGTTCAAAAACTGGTCAGCCCAGCCCTGGAACTTATGCGCTGTAGCCAGCGGTGTAGAGAAGCCAAACTGACCTTCATCGCTCTGCAGGTTTTCAAATCCCAGAGCAAAGGTCGCACCAGCCAAGTCGACACTACCCTCGAGCAAAATATAATCTGCGTCCGCTTCGTTGCCATTGGCAAGCTCGCGTTCCTGGGTGGCATATTCAGCTTGATAGCCTAGTCCATGGCTCTTGCCACTAAAGCGCAGGCCATAGGTGTCGAGCTGGGTGTCGCTGAGCTTTTGGTCTAGCAGGTAGCTATAGAAGACAAGATCGCCGGCATTTAAGCCGCTGTAGTTGATATTGAGGATCTCAGTGCTGCTGTCGGTGTCACTTAGGGCTGGGTCATCTTCGCCAAAAATTCTGTTTACGTTATTGACATGGGCGTAGTACAGCTTGGTATCTGCCGCGGCAATTCTATGGGCTATGGAGAAGGCGTCATAGGTCTGCTCGTTTTGACGGAAGCCGACGCCACCGATAAAGCGTTGGTTGTCCAAGTTGATACGCTGACGGCCGTACCTGCCTTCAGTTTCGCCTTGTTTATAGCTGATATAGGCCTGATTAATCTCAGTGCCTTCGGGGTCGGCAATAATCGCTTTGCTGGGGAAGTTGCCAGAGTTTTTCTGTGCTGGACTAGTGGGGTAGTTGTCACCGTCGATCTCGGTAATGTTATCCATCTCGAGGGTGGCACCTAGGCCTTGATAGCGTCCAGTGGTGTAGTTAAGACGGGTTCTTAAGGTCAGCGCTCGAGCTTCGTCTTCGCTGAGATTATCCACATCGACCTCTTCATGGCGCAGTCTAAAGTCGAGCTTAGCGCTGCCCCCTTTGATGGCTGAGGCGATGCTTTGGTGTGCGCTTGTATTGCTGTTGTCAGTCTTGTGACTGTTCGCTTGGTCATCGCTGCTGCCTTCGGCGCCCATAGTAAGTCCGGATGCCAGCATAATCCCCGCAATAAGAGAGGTGGCGGGAGCAAGGTGCTTAAATGTGGCCATGATAATGTCCTTTCATCAGAAATTAGTTAGTTAAAAAAAGTTGAGTTAAAAAAGTTGAGTTAAAAAAAGTTGAGTTAAAAAAAGTTGAGTTAAAAAAAGCTGAGTTAAAACGCTTGCTAAGCGCTTATCGACAGCAGCAGAGTAGGGCGCTTTCTGATGGGATGGCTTGATCTTGATCAAACTAAAATAGCGGTTACCTCCACTGAATCAGGTTTACTTTTTTGGGGGTAGTTGCTCTATCTATACGATGGGTTAGTCTAGGTGGAGAGTGCTGAGAGTGTTGATAGCGACTAAGCCTAGTCAAGAAAGTTATGGCTCTGGGCATGATTTATACGCTGGCGTAACCTATCTGCTTTATTGGCAAAGAACATGGTCGTCATACAAACCGCGAGTACTGCATAGAGCAACATAAAGCAGGCGCTATAAATCCCCATAATGTCCACAACCAGCCCGAAGGCAATAGGCAGAGTGCAGCCACCGAGCGCGCCAATCGCGGCGACGAAACCACCGACACTGCCCATCTGATTGGGGTAATAGTCATAGATGGTCTTGTAGACACTGGCCCGACCAAAGCCCTGAGCAATACCAATAACAAAAATCAGCCCGCTAAATAGCCAAAGATTGATTTCGATGTCCAGATGAACATCACTGCTGACGCCATGAATGGTCATGGTTGTAGGGGGGTAACTGAGAAAGAACAGACAGACCAGGCAGATCCAGAACACCGTCCAGTTCACGGCGCGGCCGCCGTAGCGATCGGCAAACCAGCCGCCCAAAGCGCGCACCATACTAGAGGTGGCAACAAAGAATAATGTGAAGGCCATAGCCTGTTGAATGCTCAGGTTGTAGGCGTTGACGTAGTACTGGGGCAGCCACATGATCAGGGCCAGAAAGCTACCAAAGACAAAATAGTAGTAGAGACCAAAGCGCCAGACTTTTAGCTCGCCAATCTCTTTGAGGTAAGAGCTGATGGATAGGGGGTTTTGACTAAGGGAGCTGTTATTGACAGAGCTTTTATTAGGAGAGCGAGAAGAGGGCGCGAGCCAGGCAAACAGCAGCGCCACCACTAACAATCCGACCGCATAGCTAGGACCCAAACTGTCCCACCCCCAGTGCTGAATAATCAAGGGCGCTATGGCCAGAGTCATCGCCGCGCCAGCGTTGCCCGCGCCAAAGATACCCATGGCCGTGCCCTGAGTATCGCGGCTGTACCAGGCACAGACATAGCGAATACCAATGGTAAAGGATGCTCCACTAAAGCCCAGCCACAGACCCAGCCAGAGATATTGGTCGAGACTCTCCACTAGGGGGAGTATCAACAAAGCGGGAACAACGGCAAGCATCTGCAGGGTAAACAGGTGTTTAGGATTGTAGCGATCCGCAAGAATACCCATAGGCATCCGTGCCAGGGCACCGGTAAGCATGGGGGAGGCAAAGAACAGTCCCAGCTCAGTGGCACTCAACTGCAGGCTTTGTTGCAGTTCCAGACCGATCACCGCATAGAGAATCCACACTGCAAAATTAGCCGCGAAGGCAAAGGTGGCCATAGACAGTGCTCGACTGGCACCGGGGATTGATGGGTTGCTGTGCACTTTTTTACTAGCCACTTTTTTACCATCCACTTTTTTACTACTCACTGCATTAGTATCCACTTTATTAAGGCACCTCATAAAGAGCTTCTGGGTTTGAGTATAGAACGCCAGAAGTGTCGCAAATCTAAGCCCTTACCTCCCATAAGTTCACTGCTCGATTATCACTACCTACAAAGAGCTATTAGGTCCCCAGCGGCAGATAGTCTGGCGCTGTTATGGCAGCTCCATAGGGGTAGAGCACGGCTTGGCGGGATAATTCGGGACTATAGCCTTTGATACATATCAAAGGCTTTGGCAGCTAATCGTTCAAAACTAGAGAGGTTGTTTTATCAGACTTGCCGGAGGCTCCATGTCTATTAGCGATCGAATTAATTTATTTGCAATCAGTGACCCGAAAATTAAAACCTTACATATCACTTGGTTTGCGTTTTTTCTTACCTTTATGGTGTGGTTTAACCATGCGCCTTTACTGGCCTTTATGAAGGAGGCCTTTGATTTAAGTTCTCAGCAGGTTAAAGCGCTGATGATTTTGAATGTCGCCCTGACCATTCCGGCGCGTATCCTGATCGGTATTCTGGTAGACAAGATCGGCCCGCGAAAAGTCTATAGCGCGCTGCTGGTGACCTCGGGCTTTATCTGTATCGCCTTTGCCTTTGCTCAGAACTATCAGCAGCTGGCACTGCTGCGTTTTATGATGGGCTTTGTCGGCGCGGGATTTGTCATTGGCATCCGCATGGTGGGGGAATGGTTTCCCCATAAGTCCGTGGGTATTGCCGAGGGTATTTATGGCGGCTGGGGCAACTTTGGCTCCGCGGCGTCGGCCATGTTGCTGCCGACTCTGGCGCTGCTCTATGGCGGCGAGGATGGCTGGCGTTACGCCATAGCCACCACTGGTGTGGTCGCTGGTTTTTACGGTATTTTTTATTACCGCGTGGCGCGCAACACCCCCAAGGGTTCAACCTATTTTAAACCGAAAAAATCCGGTGGTTTGGAAGTCACCAGTCGTCGCGATCTGTATTTATATCTGCTGATGAATATTCCCATGTATATAGCCCTGGGGGTGCTGTCATGGAAGCTGTCCCCCTCAGGGGTAGCGCTGATCGGCAGCAGTGCCATGTATTCAATCTGGGGCCTATTGGTTGTGCTGTTTGTCTATCAGACCCACAAAATCTGGCAGGTCAATAAGGAGCATCTCGCCAAGGGGGTGCCTGAGCAGGACAAATACGAGTTTAAACAGGTGGCGATTCTCAACTGGGCCTACTTCGTGACCTTTGGTTCGGAGCTGGCTGTGGTCTCCATGTTGCCACTGTTTTTTCTCGAAACCTTTGATAGTTTGGACCCGGTTAAAGCGGGCTTGCTGGCCTCAGGGTTTGCCTTTATGAATCTGGTAGCCCGTCCCACCGGTGGCTGGTTCTCCGATTATTTTGGCCGCCGTAAATCCCTGTTGGTACTGATTGGTGGTCTCGGTTTGGGTTACGCACTGCTATCTCAGATCGATAGCAGCTGGTGGATTCCCGCAGCGGTGATCTCAACCATGATCTGTTCTTTCTTTGTTCAGGCGGGAGAGGGCGCGGTGTTTGCCATCGTACCTCTGATTAAACGTCGTATGACTGGGCAGATCGCGGGCATGACCGGCGCCTATGGCAATGTGGGGGCGGTGACCTATCTGACCATACTCAGCTTTGTGGATTACAGTACCTTCTTTATGTTGATTGGGGCCTCAGCGCTAATCGTCTTTGCTATAGCTATGCTGTTAGAAGAGCCTCGGGGACAGATCTCTGAAATCCTCCCGGATGGCACAGTGCATATGATCGATGTTGGCTAAGCTGAATCTTATCTAAAGCCGATCTTATTTAAAGAGGTGATAATGACCCAAGCCCAGTTGGATATCGCCAGCTTCTGTGAGGCTGGCGTTAAGCCAATCAATGAAGATGCGGTTGGCTTTGAGCAGCCCCAGGAGAGCTATGCCCTCGAGAACAAAGGCATAGCGCTGGCCCTTGGGGATGGAGTGTCCACCGCTGAGGCGGGACGAGAAGCCAGTCGCACTGCAGTTGGTCGCTTTCTCGAAGAGTATTATCAGACCCCGGATACCTGGTCGGTGGCGGGGAGCGGCGAAAAAGTTCTCTCAACCATCAACCTGCGGCTATTTCGCAAGAGCCATGAATTTGTCACCACCACCAAGGGCTATCTCAGTACCTTTAGCGCCCTGGTGATCAAAAGCCGCACCCTGCATTTTTTCCATGTGGGCGATAGCCGTATCTACCTGCTCCGGGAGGGAGAACTGATTCAGCTGACCACAGATCATGTGGCGACTATTGATGAAAACCGCACCTGCCTATCTCGGGCTATGGGTATGGATAGTCTGTTAAATCTGGATTATGGCCACCGGGAGCTTATTCCCGGCGATCGTCTACTGCTCACCAGCGATGGGGTGCATGACTTTATTGCCGCCCCAGAACTGCAGCAATTGCTCTCTACCGGCTCTAAGGCCGCTGATATCTGTCAGGCCATGCACAGTGCCGCAATGGCCGCAGGCAGCGACGACAACCTCAGCGCGCTAGTGGCCCTGGTGAATCATCTGCCGGAGAGCAACCTTGAAGATTACAGTGCGGAGCTGACTCGCCTGCCGTTTCCCCCGGATCTTGCTCCGGGTATGAAGCTTGATGGTTATCTGGTGGTTAAAGAGTTATTTGCCTCAAGCCGAAGTCAGCTCTACTTAGTGGAAGATGAAGCAAGTCGAAGTCTCTGTGTGATGAAAACCCCCTCGCGCAATATGGAAGAAGATCTCAGCGCCATAGACCGTTTTATTCAGGAGGAGTGGATCGGCCGACGCATTCATTCACCCTATGTGGTCAGAGTCATTCAGCAGCAGCGTCGGCGCACCGCGCTCTACTATCTGATGGAATATGTCGACGGCATAGGCCTGGACCGTTGGATCACGGAGCATCAACCGGCTATTCCCAAACTCAGTATTGCCATGGTCAAGCAGATCGCGCAGGGGCTAAAAGCCTTCCACGACAATGAAGCGATTCACCAAGATTTAAAACCAGCCAACATTATGCTGACCAACAGCAGTATTGCTGCGGGTAAGCCTCAGGCGTTAATTGTCGATTTTGGTTCGGTCTATGTGGCCGGTCTGGCAGAGTTGCAGCGGCCCCTGATTCACGAGGGTGCCCTGGGCACGGCAAGCTATTCTGACCCGCTCTATTTGCTGGGCAGAAATCCCGGTATTCAGGGGGATGTCTATGCACTGGCTACCATTGTTTATGAAATCTTTACTGGTCAGTTACCCTATGGTGAAAGCATCGAAGAGTGCCGTGACGCCTTTGACTATGACCGGCTGCGCTATGTTAATGCAGCCAAGCACAATGCTCAGATACCAGTTTGGTTTGATGCGGCCCTAGAGAAGGGCGTGGCCTTTGATTTACAGCAGCGCTATCAAACCATCGATGAACTGCTCCGGGACCTATGTCAGCCGAACCCGGTTTTTTTGCAAACGGATCCGGTGATTGAAAAGAATGCCAGCAGTCTCACGCTGTGGAAATTGCTCTCTGGATTTTGGTTTTTGAGTTTTGTTCTGTTGATCTATTTGTTTACTCGGCTCTGAGAGTGACTCTCTTATAAAACGTTCTCATTATATGACCTTGGAAAAACTGCTCGACTGCCCGAGGTACTGATCAAAGACCATACAGATTGCTCGGATTAATAGGCGACCGGCGCTAAGCACTTCAATCTTATCCCTATCCACAGTCACTAGCTGGTCTCTCACCATAGGCTCAAGGGCAGCCAGCTCATCGGCAAAGTATTGAGCAAAACAAATTTGAAACTGGTGTTCTATAAGCTCTATATCCAGACTAAAGTGACAGATCAGCTGCATAATAATGGTGCCCCGCAGCCGATCCTCAGAGCTTAAACTGAGGCCGCGATGGGTGGCCAAATGGCCCTGATCAATTGCTTGGTTATAGTCATCAATCTGTTTGTGATTTTGAACCAGCACGCCGTCTATGGCGCTGATGGCAGAGACGCCAAATGCGAGCAGGTCCCAGTCGCCATGATCAGGACTGCCATGAGTAGAATAGCCCTGAAAGTTTCGCTGCAATGAGCCTTTCAGCTGGGCCTTGACCAAGCTGTCATGGGGTTTGGCAAAATGATCCATGCCGATATAGACATAGCCCGCGGCGAGCAACAGCTCAATCGACTGTTGCAGCATGATCAGCTTTTCTTGCGCGCAGGGCAGTGTCTCTGAATCAATTTGACGCTGAGTTTTGAATAGCTCCGGCATATGGGCATAGTTAAATAGCGACAGCCGATCTGGAGCCAGATCAATTACCTGCTGAATAGTGGTGCCCATGGACTCCCTAGTCTGCAGTGGCAGGCCATAAATAATGTCGACGCTAATGGAGTGAAACTGCTCATGGCGCGCCGCTGAAATTAGCTTGCTCACCTGACTCAAACTGTTAAAGCGGTTAACGGCCCGCTGCACCATGGGATCAAAATCTTGAATGCCCATACTCAGGCGGTTAAAGCCGACCTCTCGAAGTACCGCAATGGTCTGTGATGTCATGCGGCCCGGATGTACTTCAACGGAGTAGTCACCACTGTCGTCATTCAATAGCTGAAAATGGCTCCGGGTCTGGGTCATCAGATGGCGCATTTCTGCATCACTGATAAACGTCGGCGTGCCGCCACCCCAGTGCAGCTGCTCAACCACTCGGCGCTGGTCTACAGTCTCAGCCCAAATACCCATCTCCCTATCCAATCGCTGAAGGTAGGCATGGGCATGTTTTTTGTTGGCGGTGACAATTTTATTGCAGGCGCAGAAGTAGCAAACCGTATCGCAGAAGGGCAGATGGAAATACAGGGATAGAGGTGCGCCGCGCTGATTGCTGCGCGCCAATGCCGCCAGTAACTGAGACTTGGAAAAGGCCTCGCTGAGGTGCGGTGCCGTGGGGTAAGAGGTGTAGCGCGGGCCGGAAACATTGTAGCTTTGAATCAGTTTGTTGTTCCAGCTCGGCGCTGTTGCCAGGGTACTTTTGGCGAGTTGCTCAGTCATGTTTTTTAGCTAAAGTACTTTGATTAATGGTGCTTTGATTAATGGTGCTTTGACCAACGGCGCTTTGGCTAGCTGTGTTCTGGCTAGAGCTATTTTGATTAGAGCTGCCTTGATTAGAAACAGCTTGGTTCACCATCCACACCGCAGCTTCCACGCGTGAGCGCAGCTCGAGCTTTTTCAAGATATGTTTCACGTGAACCTTCACCGTGCCATCAGAGATATTCAGTTCCCGAGCGATTAGCTTATTGCTCAAACCCTTGGCAATCTGCTTAAGAATGTCCCGCTCGCGGCTGGTGAGTCGGGCAAGCATATTGCTGCGTTGGTTATCGCCTTTGCGAATAGCACCGGCAAGAATATGGGTGACCTTTTCGCTGATCACCATTTTGCCCACCGCCGCTTGTTTGATTTTCTTGAGAATATCTTCTGGCTCCATATCCTTGAGCAGATAGCCGTCGGCTCCATAGGTAATGGCGCAGACCACATCTTCGTTATTGTCGGACACGGTGAGGATAATAATCCGCGCGCTTATCTGTGCCTCGCGCATGGCTTTTAATGTCTCTAGACCATCCATACCCTGCATGTTGAGATCTAGCAGGATCAGGTCTGGGTCATGCTTGAGCGCCAATGTCAGAGCATCGCGGCCATTATCCGTCTCGGCCACCACCTGCAAACTGTCGTCCATGTCCACCAGCTGAATAAGGCCTTTACGCAATAGTGGATGGTCGTCGACCAACAGCAGAGTGGCGGGCCGAGATTGATCGACATTCGTTTGATGGGCATTAGTTTGGCTTGAGATCATTGACACTTCCTTATCCATTTTTCCTGTGATTCTGCTTATCAATGTAGATTAAAAACCACTTTGCTGAAGCAACGATAAAATCACAACCGAGCCAATGGCTTTGATTGACCTGCATCATGGAACCGCCTGAGCAGCTTTTGCCTCGAATAACTCTTTGTAGGTAGTCCCTAAAAAATTCTCTTTCAGCACCTTGGCGGTCCTCTGCCAATAACTACCTCAATGGGAATAGCTGGGCACTGTTGACGAGGCTTTTTTGCTACTCATTCAAATCGTTGCACCCTCGCAGTCAGAGCTAGATAGTAGGGTCAGAGATACTGACGTTAGGAAAGTAAAGTTAGAAAGTAATATTAAAAAGTGACGTTAAAAACGAGATGTAGCGAATGTCGGCAGTGAGGCTGGCAGATAAAAAATAGGAGAACGGTGATGACAGAGGCAGTTAAAGAAACGCCTAGTAACGAAAATTCCAGTAAGGAAAATTATAAGGGCAGGGTGGATATCCACAACTGGGACCCTGAGGACAGTCGCTTTTGGCAGGCACAGGGCAAGCAGGTAGCCAACCGCAACCTGTGGATTTCCATTCCCAGTTTACTCTGCGGTTTTGCCGTCTGGCTCTACTGGGGCGTGATCACAGTACAAATGCTCAACCTCGGCTTCCCCTTTGCCAAATCCGATCTCTTCTCACTGATGGCCATCGCCGGCCTCACCGGTGCGACATTACGTATTCCCAGCAGTTTTTTTATTCGGCTCGCTGGTGGTCGCAATACCATCTTCTTGACCACCGCGCTGTTGATGGTGCCCGCTTTTGGCGCCGGTATTGCCTTGCAGTCACAGGACACACCGCTGTGGGTGTTCCAGCTGCTGGCGCTGTTCTCGGGGATCGGTGGCGGTAACTTTGCCTCCTCCATGTCGAATATCAGTTTCTTCTTCCCAAAAAAACAGCAGGGCTTGGCCCTGGGCCTAAACGCCGGGTTGGGTAACTTTGGTGTCACCAGCATGCAAATCCTGGTACCCCTGGCTATGACCTTTGGTTTGTTTGGGGTGATGGGCGGCGACTCCATGACCCTGCAAAATACCTCGGGAACCCTGATTGGAAAAATTCCTGCAGGCACTGAAACCTATATTCAAAATGCCGGTTTTGTGTGGCTATTGGCCCTGGTGCCGCTGGCGTTTTTCACCTGGTTTGGCATGAACAATATTCGCAGCGCCGATGTGTCGCCAAAAATACCCAATCCACTGGGCAGTTTTTCGACGATTATTTTTATGTTGCTGATTGGCTTTATGACCGCCATCTTTGGTCTCTGGTTACTCTTGCCCGAGGCGGCTAACGGTTCTGGATTTGGTGTACCCAAGGAGCTGGTCTTACTATTAGTCGTAGCCTCCACGGTACTGCTATTAAAGTTAATTCCCGGTCAGGTAAAAGCCAATCTGAGTCGGCAGTATGAAATTTTTGATAATAAACACACCTGGGTGATGAGCGTTATCTACACCATGACCTTCGGTTCTTTTATTGGCTTTGCTGCGTCGTTTCCGCTGGCTATCAAAGTTATCTTTGGTTATCAGCATCTGTTGGTGGATGGGGTCTTGACTCATAATACCATTAATCCCAATGGCCCCAGTGCGCTGATGTATGCCTGGATGGGACCTTTTATTGGCGCGTTGATTCGCCCTCTTGGGGGATGGATCTCGGATAAGTTTGGCGGCGCTCTGGTGACGCAAATTTGCTCGTTGCTGATGATCGTTTGCGCTCTGGGTGTGGCTTACTATATGAAAGCGGCCTACAACTCGGCGACGCCGGAAGCGTTTTTTGTGCCTTTCTTTATTTTGTTTTTATTACTTTTTGCTGCCACAGGAATTGGCAATGGTTCAACATTCCGCACTATCGCCATGGTGTTTTCCAAGGAGCAAACGGGACCGGTACTGGGTTGGACATCTGCCATAGCGGCCTACGGTGCATTCTATATTCCCAAGGTATTAGGTGAACAGATTAAAGAGGCCACACCAGAGGTGGCACTGATCGGATTTGCGGTATTTTATGCTCTTTGTATGTTGATTAACTGGTGGTTCTATCTGCGCAAGGATGGTGAATTTTATAATCCTTAAACAATAGCGATGGATAAATAAGCTTAAAAAACCGAATGTCTTTTATGGGATATTCGGTTTTTTATGCCTTTAAAAAACTTGGCCGAAAAGAAAAGGCGACTCTGGTTCCACCCTCAGGGCGGCAGGCAATTTCAAGAGTCCCATCAAGGTGACGGCTACGCTCCTGGATAATCGCCAAACCATAATGGTTAGTCTTCTCGGCCTTATCCGGAATACCAATACCGTTATCCTCGATCAGCAGTTGAATCCACTTATCTTCATTTTGAAAGAGATGAATACCCAACTCGGTTCCCAATGAATGGTTGATAGCGTTTTGGGAGGCTTCACGAATAATCTGTAATAGATGAATCTCTTCCGTAGGGCTGAGGGGTAGGTTGGTGAGTTCATAGTGCAGGCTGGCCTGCATATCGCTGCGCTCTCTGAGTTGGCTAACCACCTGCTCCAGGGCGCTCTGTAGCCCCCCTGTATCGATTTTAAGTCTAAAGGTAGTGAGCAACTCGCGAAGTTGGCGATAGGCTGAGGAGAGTCCTCCGCGCAGCTCGTCGACTATGGGCTGTTGCTGTGAGAACGCCTCAGTATCTATGGACTTCTGCAAGCGCGTCACCTGTATCTTCAGATAGGACAGAGCTTGGGCTAGCGAGTCGTGGAGCTCTCGAGCGATCACTGTGCGCTCGGTGAGCATGGCCAAGCGCCGCTGTTGATTGCGGTGCACCGACAGGGAGAGAGCGAGAGCGAACTGGTCCGCTACTGAGCGCAGCAAATTCTCTTGCCACTGCTCCAGGGGAAGCTGGTCCTCAACATTTAGCTTACTGCCGCCGTGGCAGTTAATCACCCCATAGCCAGTCTCCTCTCTGGTAATGGGAAAGGAGTAGTCTGCGGCATTTTCGGTGGATACAGGATTGTCACCAACGCAGCTATTGCAGTCCCGCTGGGAGCAGTCGGTGATCTCACAGTTGGCCTGGGCAATATGCATATAGGGTCGATCCCCCTGCTCGGTAAACAGGCACAGCTCAAGACGAATATCGCCGCCAATCACCTCGGCTAACTGATCGAGTAATTGCTGATAGTTTATTTCCTGCTGATAGCTGGAGAGAATCTTGCGCGCGGTTTCAAACAAAAACTCTAGGGCAATATTGTTGTTGTGCAGCTCCTGAGTACGGCGCTTAACCTGCGTGTCCATATCCTGATAAATAGTCTCCACAGAATGGCTCATGCGATTGACCACTGAGCCCAATAACGCCAACTCATCATTGCCCTCCACTTGAGTTTGGTAGCCATAGTCACCCTGACCAATACGTGAGGCGGCGTCGGTGAGTTGTGCCAAGGGTTTTTCTAAACGGGTTTTCAGCAGATTAAAAATTACCGCGCCCAGAGCGATGGTGAGGAAGAGGGCGGCTAATTGAATAATTCTCAGAAGGCGTATTTTTGATTCGGCGGCCTGTTGAAAGCCATTGACTAACTTTTCTGTGAGCAGCAATTGCTCGGCAATCTGCTCGGTTGGAAATCGGCCCTGTTGGGGTGCTGCTCTTGTCGCTGTCGCTGCCTCTGCTAAGGGTGCCGCTGCTAATGGGGAGGTTACCAGAGCTTCCAGTTGCGGTCGCAGAACTTCGCGCCAATGACGTTCTGCGCGCATAAAGTCTTGGCTCAGCAGATCTGTATCAGAACCACGACGCTGATGGATAAACAGTGGGTTCTGCCAGATCTCATCCAGCTGCTGCATATATTGCTCGGCTTGACTGCTTTGCTGCTGAGCAGTGGCCAGCCCAACTCTATAGGTCTGCATGCGAATAGAGCCAGAGAGATTGATCGCCTGGGCATCCTGATCAGTTTGATCCGTGGCCCACATGAGACTAAAAATTGTCAGCAGCCCCAGGGCAATAATCGACACCAGCGCAGCGTTAATGGTCGAGACCAAGGATGATGAAAACCCGTTTTTAAGATTACGCACGTCTGACTACCCCCAATGATCGAATTTGGTCTGTCTGCTCCCTAACCATAGACCCTGAATAAAAAACTAACGACATAACAGTTAGTTAGGGTTTATCACTGCTACCTACAAAGGGATAGCGCGGCTATTAGACGCTAGAGGGCCCTTTTGTACCTTTGATCTCAATCAAATGAATGCCCTTGGTAGACGCTTATATTCAGGCTCTATATTCAGCATTGGACTGGTTACCAAGACTGTTTTAAAACGAGTTTAGTTGATGCTCTCAAGGAGAAACAAAAGCATGAGTCAGTTTTTAGATAAGTTGCGATTTTTTGATATTAAAAAACAGAGTTTTTCCGAGGGGCATGGAGTTACCACAAACGAAAATCGCGACTGGGAAAAAGGCTATCGCCAGCGCTGGCAGCACGACAAGATTGTTCGCTCAACCCATGGGGTTAACTGCACCGGCTCTTGCAGTTGGAAAATCTATGTCAAGGATGGTCTGGTCACCTGGGAGACTCAGCAGACTGATTACCCGCGCACGCGACCTGACCTGCCCAATCATGAACCTCGCGGCTGTCCTCGGGGCGCAAGCTACTCCTGGTATATCTACAGCGCCAACCGACTGAAATATCCCAAGGTTCGCAAGGCGCTGCTCAGTCTTTGGCGTGAGGCCCGAGAGCAGCACTCAGATCCAGTGTTGGCGTGGGAATCCATAGTCACAGACCCAGTGAAGGCCAAGAGTTACAAAACCAAGCGCGGACTCGGTGGTCTGATTCGCTCCAACTGGGATGAGGTCAACGAGATTATTGCCGCGTCCAATATCTACACCGCCAAAACCTTTGGCCCAGATCGCATTAGTGGCTTCTCACCGATCCCGGCTATGTCCATGGTCTCCTATGCGGCGGGCTCACGTTATTTGTCGCTGATTGGCGGCAACTGCCTGAGCTTTTACGATTGGTACTGTGATCTGCCACCGGCCTCACCGCAGACCTGGGGAGAGCAGACTGATGTGCCGGAATCCGCTGACTGGTATAACTCCGGTTATATTATTGCCTGGGGTTCCAATGTGCCCCAGACCCGCACGCCGGACGCCCACTTCTTTACCGAGGTGCGCTACAAAGGCACCAAGACAGTTTCTGTCACACCAGATTATTCGGAAGTCGCTAAGCTCACCGATGAATGGATGAAGCCAAAACAGGGCACAGATTCGGCCATGGCTATGGCCATGGGTCATGTGATTCTGAAGCAGTTTCACGTGGACAACCCAAGCCCATACTTTACCGATTACGTGCGTCGCACCACCGACTTTCCCTATTTAGTGCGCTTGGATGAATGCACCTCAGGACTGCAGCAGGGCAGTTTCTTGCGCGCCTCTGACCTATTGGATAATCAGGGCCAAGAGAATAATCCCGAGTGGAAAACCATTGCTCTGGCGCCGGTTAACGGCACTGATCAGCTGGTTTCACCCACAGGTTCCATTGGCTATCGCTGGGGAGAGAAGGGCAAGTGGAATACCGAACAGCGAGATGGCAGCAGCGGCGAAGAGCTGGAACTGCACCTGTCCCTAAAACATCTGGCGGATGAAATAGTCGATGTGGCATTCCCTTATTTTGGTGGCCAAAAACACGAACATGACTATTTTCAACACACTGATCATGCCGATGTGCAGCAGCGCAAAGTCCCGGCCAAGCGCATAACACTGGCGGATGGCAGCACTGCATTAGTGGCCACTGTCTATGATCTGACTCTGGCTAACTACGGTGTCGACAACGGTCTCGGCTGCGATAACTGCGCCAAAAGTTTCGATGAAGACATGCCTTACACCCCAGCCTGGCAGGAGCAAATTACCGGTGTACCTCGGGCTCAGGTAATCAAGATTGCCCATGAGTTTGCCGACAACGCCAACAAGACCCGCGGTCGCAGCATGATTATTATCGGTGCCGCCATGAACCACTGGTACAACATGGACATGAATTATCGCGGGGTGATTAATCTGCTGATGATGTGTGGCTGTATAGGTCAGTCCGGTGGTGGTTGGGCTCACTATGTGGGGCAGGAAAAACTCCGTCCCCAGTGCGGTTGGTTACCTCTGGCCTTTGGTCTCGACTGGCAGCGGCCACCGCGTCAGATGAACGGCACCTCGTTTTTCTACAATCATTCGGATCAGTGGCGCTATGAAAAACTGACCATGACCGAGGTGGTTTCACCCCTGGCTGACAAGAAAAAATGGGGTGCCTCGATTCTGGATTACAACACCCGCGCCGAGCGTATGGGCTGGTTGCCTTCAGCGCCCCAACTGAACACCAACCCTCTGGAATTGGTGAAAAAGGCGGAAGCTGCTGGTGTGGACCCGAAAGACTATTTAGTCTCGCAGCTAAAAAGCGGCGAGCTTAAATTTGCCTGTGAAGATCCGGATGATCCAAAGAACTTCCCTCGCAATATGTTTATTTGGCGCTCTAATTTGCTCGGCTCTTCCGGCAAGGGTCACGAGTATATGTTGCGTCATCTGTTGGGCACTAAGCACGGTTTAATGAACAAAGATCTAGGCGAGTCCGGCGATACCAAACCCGAAGATGTGGTGTGGCACGACGAGGCACCAGAGGGCAAAATTGATCTGCTGGTGACATTGGATTTTCGCATGTCCACCACCTGTCTCTACTCCGACATAGTGCTGCCCACCGCTACCTGGTATGAAAAAGACGATATGAATACGTCGGATATGCATCCGTTTATTCATCCGCTGTCCAAGGCCGTGGACCCAGTTTGGGAATCCAGATCCGACTGGGATATTTTTAAAGCCATCGCCAAGCGCTTTAGTGAATTAACCGTGGGTCATCTGGGTGTCGAGAAAGATCTGGTCACGGTTCCTCTGCAACATGACACGCCAGCTGAACTGGCCCAGCCCGATGGCGTAAAAGCCTGGTGGAAGGGCGAGTGCGAGCTTATTCCCGGCAAGACTGCGCCCAATATGGTGGTCGTGGAGCGGGACTATCCCAACACTTACAAACGCTTTACTTCTCTGGGTCCCATGCTGGAAAAGCTCGGTAACGGTGGTAAGGGCATTAACTGGAACACCGATGAGGAAGTGGCCTTTTTAGGGCAGCTGAATAAAGTCCATCGGGAAGAGGGCGTGCACAAAGGCCGGGCCAAAATTGAAACCGCCATTGATGCCTCTGAGGTGATACTGAGTTTGGCACCGGAGACCAATGGTCAAGTGGCGGTTAAAGCCTGGAAAGCGCTGGGTGAATTTACCGGCCGCGATCACACCCATTTGGCACTGCCCAAGCAGGACGAAAAGATTCGCTTCCGAGATCTGCTGGCTCAGCCGCGCAAGATTATCAGCTCGCCAACCTGGTCTGGATTGGAAGATGAACATGTCTCCTATAACGCCGGTTACACCAATGTTCACGAGATGATTCCTTGGCGCACGCTCACTGGCCGTCAGCAGTTTTATCAGGACCACGAATGGATGCGTGATTTTGGCGAAACTCAGTGTCTGTACAAGCCGCCGATTAATATGAAAACCATCGCGCCGCTGTTGGGTAAAAAGCCCAACGGCAACACCGAGCTGATTCTCAACTGGATTACCCCGCATCAAAAATGGGGTATTCATTCTACCTACTCAGACAACCTACTGATGCTGACCCTGTCTCGCGGCGGGCCGATTATCTGGATCAGTGAAATCGATGCTACCAAAGCTGGGATTGTCGACAACGATTGGATTGAAGCCTTTAACGTCAATGGTGCGGTGGCCGCCCGTGCGGTGGTCTCCCAGCGTGTACCGGTGGGCATGAGCATGATGTATCACGCCCAGGAACGGGTGGTGAATGTGCCCGGTTCCGAAACCACTAAAACCCGCGGTGGCATTCACAACTCAGTCACTCGAACCGTGATGAAACCCACCCATATGATCGGTGGCTATGCTCAGCAGTCCTATGGTTTTAACTACTACGGCACCGTCGGCTGCAACCGCGATGAGTTCGTTATTTTGCGCAAGATGAATGAGGTGGATTGGCTCGATGAACCTTCAGAATCCTCTAGTTCAAACAAGCCAATCGAAAAGGGAGTTACACAATGAAAATACGCGCACAGATTGGCATGGTTCTAAACCTGGATAAATGCATCGGCTGTCACACCTGCTCGATCACCTGTAAAAATGTTTGGACCAGTCGCGATGGCGTCGAGTACGCCTGGTTTAACAATGTTGAAACCAAGCCCGGCGTCGGCTTTCCCAACGACTGGGAAAATCAGAAAAAGTGGAAGGGCGGTTGGGTGCGCAAGAATGGCAAGCTGGAATTGGCCCAGGGCGGCAAGCTAAAGATTCTCAGTAACCTATTTGCCAATCCGGATCTGCCCGAGATCGATGACTATTACGAGCCCTTTGATTTTGACTATGAACATCTGCACAGCGCCCCAGAGAGTAAGCACCAACCGGTTGCGCGCCCCCACTCCCTGATTACCGGCAAGCGCATGGAGAAGATTGAATCCGGTCCTAACTGGGAAGAGATTCTCGGCAGCGAATTTGAAAAGCGCAGCGCCGACAGCAACTTTGACGAGGTGGCACAAAAGGAAATTTACGGCGAGTTTGAGCAGACCTTTATGATGTATCTGCCACGACTCTGCGAACACTGTGTCAATCCAAGCTGTGTTGCCAGCTGTCCCTCTGGCGCTATCTACAAGCGCGAAGAAGACGGCATTGTGCTAATCGATCAGGACAAATGTCGCGGCTGGCGCATGTGTGTTTCTGGCTGCCCCTACAAAAAAATCTACTACAACCATCAGTCGGGCAAGTCTGAAAAATGCACCTTCTGTTACCCCCGTATCGAAGCCGGCCAGCCTACTGTCTGCTCAGAGACCTGCGTTGGCCGCATCCGCTATCTGGGTGTGTTGCTCTACGATGCCGATCGCATTGAAGAAGCCGCCAGTGTCGAAAAAGACACAGATCTCTATGAAGCCCAGCTGGGTATTTTCCTCGACCCCAATGATCCAGAAGTCCAAGAGGCCGCCCGTAAAGAAGGTATTCCTGAAGGCTGGATTACCGCCGCTCAAGAGTCCCCGGTTTACAAAATGGCCGTAGATTGGAAAGTGGCGCTGCCGCTACACCCAGAGTATCGCACCATGCCCATGGTCTGGTATGTGCCGCCACTGTCACCCATTCAGGGTGCTGCGCAAAAGGGTCATATAGGCGTCGATGGCGTGATTCCAGATCTGCGCTCGCTGCGCATTCCCATGCAATATCTCGCCAACCTGCTCAGTGCCGGTGATACGGGTCCAGTGATCACCGCTCTGGAACGGATGTTAGCCATGCGCTCCTTTAAGCGCTCCCAACAGGTGGACGATGTGGTGGATCTGGACGTGCTCAAGCGTGTGGGTCTCACCGAAGAGCAGGTGGAAGAAATGTACCGCTATATGGCCATCGCCGACTACGAAGATCGCTTCGTGATTCCCACCAGCCACAAAGCCTATGCGGAAAATGCCTACAGCGATAAAAGCAGCTGCGGCTTCAGTTTTGGCAATGGCTGCAGTGAGGGCAACAGTGGGGCGGGTAATAGTGGGGTGAATATGTTTGGCGGCAAGAAGCCCAGTAACCGCGACATTATCGCCGTCTCCGGCGGTGAGGAATAGACATGCAGATACTGAAACTGATTGGCTGTCTGCTGGATTATCCGGATCAGACAGTTGTCGAGCACCGAGCGGATATAGACGCGCTGGTTAAGGCTGCAGATATTGAGCCAACACTGCGGGACCGATTACTGCAGTTTATTGACCAGCGTGCCAGCCAAGACCTGATGCAGTGGCAGAGTGAATATGACGGCCTCTTCGAGCGCGGTCGCTCGCTGGCCCTGTGGTTGTTTGAACATGTCCATGGTGAATCCCGTGATCGCGGTCAGGCCATGGTCGATCTAGTGGACCAGTATCGCCAGGCCGGTTTGGAAATCAGCCAGCATGAGCTACCGGATTATCTGCCGCTGTTTTTAGAGTTTCTCTCCACTCAGGGTCGCGACAATGCGGTTAGCTGGCTGTTGGATATGGAACATATTCTGGCACTGCTGCAATGTCGCTTGGAAAAGCGCGGCAGTGATTATGCTCTGTTATTTCAGCTGCTGCTGAGTATTGCCGACAGCAAAGTGGATCTGGATGAAATCCGCGAGCGCATCTCTGACGAAAAGCGCGATGACAGCAAACAGGCAATCGACAAAGAGTGGGAGGAAGAAGAGGTCACCTTCGGCGCGGACTCCCTGGATAAAAGCTGTGGCGATGCCCAGCGCAAACCCACAGAAGGGCAGCGCAAGGATCTTGATGTTCCACTGCACTGGGTTGATTTTGAAACGCCTGGAAGGATACAGCCATGAGCGGATTTTTAATAAAGGGCACAGCCATGAGTGGATTTTTAATAAAGGGCACAGCCGTGAACGGTCTTTTAATCAACGACACATCATCAAGCCAATGGAGCAACCACTATGCTGAGCAGTGATATCAACGTATTAAATCAGTTTCTGTTTGGCCTAGTGCCCTACATCGCCATGACCGTGATGGTGGTCGGCTCGATCATTCGCTACGATCGGGAACAGTACAGCTGGAAAACCGGCTCCAGCCAAATGCTTGAGAGCAAGCAACTGCGTAGGGGCAGCATTCCTTTTCATATAGGAATACTGGCGATTTTTGCCGGTCATTTTGTCGGCTTGCTAACCCCCAATGTGGTCTGGCATGCCCTAGGTATTTCGGCCGCCACCAAACAGCTGATCGCCATGGGCGCCGGTGGGGTTTTCGGCCTAATCTGTTTCTACGGCATGGTTATCCTGATTGTGCGCCGTCTGACCAATGCGCGAGTTAGAGCCACAGGCACCAGAATGGATCTTGCTATTTTATTGGTGTTATTTGCCCAGTTGATTCTCGGGCTGGGTTCAATTTTTGTCTCTGTGGGGCATCTGGATGGTCAAGAAATGCTCAAACTGATGAGCTGGGCGCAGAATATAGTCACCTTCGACCCCACCACCGCCGCGGCCAGTATTGCCTCAGTGCATTGGATTTATAAGCTACATATTCTGTTGGGTATGGTTATCTTTGTCCTCTTTCCCTTCTCACGTCTGGTGCATATGCTCAGTGTGCCGATGAAATATATTGGGCGTAATTACCAGGTGGTTCGCCGCAAGTGATCTATAGTAAACAGCAGATAGGCATTAGATTGGTCAGGATATGGAGGGCTGCTGTTTATTGATAAACAGGAGTAGCCTCCTGCGGGAACCCTCTGCGATCACTTTTCTATGCCACAATGAATAGATAATACAGCAAGTATTATTCCATACGGCTTCTGAATAGCTGATAAGCAGACTGCTGATTAGAAGCAGCGAGACATTATAGGGGTTCTTGTGAAAGGCATGATTTTTACGTCGTTTCTCTACTTGGTCGAGGAGCGCTACGGACTCGAGATGGTCGAAGAGGTCATCGAAGAAGCGGCCCCTGCCAGTGGCGGAATCTATACCACCATGGGTGTTTACGATCATATGGAACTGATCGATATGATTGTGGTGCTGAGCAAAAAGACCGATGTTCCAGTGGCCAAGGTCACTAAAACCTTCGGTATGTATCTGTTTGCGGAGTTCATTTCCGCCTACCCTCAATGGATTGCGGGGATGAATTCCTCCTTTGATATGTTGCAAAAAGTCGATAGCTTTATTCATGTTGAAGTGCGAAAACTCTATCCAGATGCTTCGCCCCCAGCCTTTAAATGTAGCCGATATACCGATACGACTATGGAGTTGATCTATGAGTCGCCGCGCTGTTTAGGTGATGTGGCGGAGGGGCTGATTCAGGGATGTGCTGCCTATTATGGTGAGAAGTTGCATGTGCAGCGGGAGAGCCTAGGTGATAAGTCTGGGTCCTGCGAGCGGTTTTTTCTGACACAGGTGAATGACTGATACTGAGACCCCTCGTCGCTTTGCTCTGTTGCGGTGGCAACTTTGCTGTTTAGGCATCTCAACCCGCATGCTGTCATCTCGAACCAATGTGAGAGATCTCAATATTCCAGCCAGCACAGTCGCATGAGTTGACTCCACAGGCCGACCAAAGATGGCAGTGCCAATCAATCTTTTGAGAGGCAATGCCAGTTTTTAAACCCTTACTTGGTAGCGTTAATCGCCTGCTCAATATCCGCCAAAATATCATCAATATGCTCAATGCCTACAGACAGACGAACCAAATCCGAACTCACTCCCGCATGTGCCAA
>Ga0209533_1001617_pt1 | contig 21014 bp, 14 predicted proteins | sample COG_04_FD_184748 | JGI IMG/M metagenome (GOLD analysis project Ga0209533, IMG submission 184748) | Pelagic Microbial community sample from North Sea - COGITO 998_met_04 (SPAdes) (version 2) | ecosystem: Environmental > Aquatic > Marine > Neritic zone/Coastal water | place: Helgoland, sampling...
GTAAATTCTGTGGTGGCTAAAGATTGGGTATAGCTCGTATTGTTTTCTGGGAAAGTGGCATTTGCCACTAAGGTGAGTTCTTCTCCAATGCATAAGTTGTAATAAGCTAAACTGTCTCCAGTTATAGCGTCAACTTCGAATATAGGCGTGTGCGAGCTACTAGCTATGGAATGCACTATTTCTTGACTAGCAACTTTAACAAAAACAGTGTAAGCTTCGTTATTTTCGCAGCCATTTACATCTTTAGAAGTAATCGCAATTTCATAGATTCCGTCTGTGGTAAAAGTATTAATATACTCCAAGCTGTTTAAAAGCTCTACATTATCCAGATACCAAGTAAATTCTGTGGTGGCTAAAGATTGGGTATAGCTCGTATTGTTTTCTGGGAAAGTGGCATTTGCCACTAAGGTGAGTTCTTCTCCAATGCATAAGTTGTAATAAGCTAAACTGTCTCCAGTTATAGAGTCAACTTCGAATATAGGCGTGTGCGAGTTACTAGCTATGGAATGCACTATTTCTTGACAAGGATCTTGCGCATATATAATGCTAGAAATAAAGAGTAATTGTAGTAATAAACAGGCTTTTTTCATAGTATATTATATAATAAATAATAGATGTGAATATATCAATTATTATACCATTAGCTTTGCAGTAATTGAAATACAAATAAATTATTTTATTATATCTGTAAAGAAATATAAATGGTTAAATTTGCCAAAAATCTAATCTTATTTAAGTGCCTAAGCCTTAAATTTCTAAATAAAAATAAAATGAAAGTAACTGTTGTTGGAGCTGGTGCGGTTGGTGCAAGTTGTGCTGAGTACATTGCCATTAAAAATTTCGCTTCTGAAGTTGTCTTAGTAGATATTAAAGAAAATTTTGCTGAGGGTAAAGCCATGGATTTGATGCAAACAGCATCTTTAAATGGTTTTGACACGAAGATTGTAGGAAGTACAAACGATTATTCTAAAACTGCAGGCAGTAATATTGCTGTAATAACAAGTGGAATTCCGCGTAAACCAGGAATGACTCGCGAGGAGTTGATTGGTATAAATGCAGGTATTGTAAAAATGGTGTCTGAAAATTTAATCAAATACTCGCCCAATGTTATTTTAATTATTGTGAGTAACCCAATGGATACCATGACTTATTTAGCTCACAAAGCTACGGGTCTTCCAAAAAACAGAATCATTGGTATGGGTGGAGCATTAGATTCTGCTCGTTTTAAATACCGTTTAAGTGAGGCTTTAGATTGTCCTGCTTCTGATGTAGAAGGTATGGTTATAGGTGGTCATAGCGATAAGGGAATGGTTCCTTTAACTCGTTTGGCCTCTCGAAACAGTGTGTTGGCTTCTGCTTTTTTATCTGCGGAAAGACTTGCCCAAGTAGCGGCAGACACTAAAGTAGGTGGCGCTACTTTAACCGGTATGTTAGGCACTTCTGCTTGGTATGCTCCAGGTGCAGCTGTTTCCTCTTTAGTGCAATCTATTGCATGCGATCAAAAGAAAATGTTTCCTTGCTCAGTTTTGTTAGAAGGGGAGTACGGATTAAATGACTTAACCATTGGAGTACCCGTTATTTTGGGTAAAAATGGAATAGAAAAAATTATTGAGATTGAGTTAGATGAAAATGAAAAAGCTTTGCTTGCAGCATCTGCTAAAGGTGTAAGTGCTACAAATGCATTACTTACAGAACTTAATTTGTTTTAATATTCAAAAAGTATAATTTAACAAAAAGCCACTCTTTAGAGTGGCTTTTTTTATTTTTCGTAGATTTCAAAACTGTAATCACATTCGTGCTTTTCGTCTGCTAAATGTTTGTCAGATTTTAGTAGTTTCCATTCTTTATTCAGCTTAGGGAAAAAAGTATCGCCCTGGTAGTTTTTATGTATTCTGGTTAGGTAAACTCGGTCTATTAATTGCTGCTCGAGTGCAAGGCGGTAAATTTCGCCACCCCCAATAATAAACGGTTCTAAATCCTTTGCTTTTTCAGCTTCTTGCAGTGCTTCTGCTAAAGAGTTTACAACTAAACACCCTTCGGCAAAATAGTCTTTTTGCCTTGTTACCACTACATTGGTTCTGTTAGGAAGCGGTCTGTATTTTTGCGGAATAGATTCAAAGTTTTTCCTACCCATAATCACAAAATGACCTTTGGTAGTTTCTTTGAAAAACTTCATGTCTTTTGGCAAATGCCAAATTAGGTCGTTGTCTTTTCCAATAACATGATTTTCTGCTGCTGCAACAATTAGAGCTACTTTCATTATACGGCTACTATACCTTTAATATGAGGATGCGGATCGTAATTTGTCAATTCAAAGTCTTCTATAGTGAAGTCAAATATGTTTTTAACCTCGGGGTTTATGTTCATAGTTGGAAGCTCTTTTATAGCTCTACTTAGTTGTAATTCTGTTTGTTCTAAATGGTTTGTATACAAATGTGCATCGCCTAGGGTATGAATAAATTCTCCAACTTTTAGATCGCATACTTGTGCAACCATCATCGTAAGTAATGCGTAAGATGCAATATTAAAAGGGACTCCAAGAAAAATATCGGCACTGCGCTGGTAGAGTTGGCAAGACAGCTTTCCATCGGCAACATAAAACTGAAAAAAAGCATGACAAGGTGGTAAGGCCATGTTTTCTATTTCGCTAACGTTCCAGGCGCTTACAATTAACCTGCGAGAATCTGGATTGGTTTTAATTTGGTTTATAACCTGAGAGATTTGATCTATATGTTGTCCATTTGCTGTGGGCCAAGATCTCCATTGAGAGCCATATACAGGGCCTAAATTTCCATCTTCATCTGCCCATTCATCCCAAATACGTACTTTATTTTCTTTTAAATACTTAATATTGGTATCTCCTTTTAAAAACCAAAGTAGCTCGTGGATTATAGAGCGTAAATGAAGTTTTTTAGTAGTAACACATGGAAAGCCTTTTGCTAAGTCGAAGCGCATTTGGTGCCCGAAAACACTTAGAGTGCCGGTTCCAGTTCGGTCACTTTTTTCTTGGCCATTTTCTTTTACATGGCGCATCAAGTCGATATACTGCTTCATTTTATAAAATTTATGCTTAGGTATAATTTTTAAAAGATTATGGTTGTTAGCTCAGTCAAGTTTACAACATCATTCCTACAATAACTGCTGTAAATAAGGAGGCTAAAGTTCCTGCTACTAGTGCTAGTAAACCAAGTTCAGAGAGTAGTCCTTTTTTGTTGGGAATTAAAGCGCCAATTCCGCCTATTTGTATTCCTATGGAAGCAAAGTTAGCAAAGCCACATAAAATATAAGTAGACATAATTACCGATTTTTGATGGGCAAATAAATTGGCTGCTTTCATTTCGCCTAAGGTTTTGTAGGCGTAAAATTCATTTAAGATTGTTTTTTCTCCCAAAAGTTGCCCAACAAGTACGGCATCTTCCCAAGCAATACCCATAAGCCAAGCAATGGGAGCGAAGCTGTAACCTACCATAAACTGCATTGTAAGTCCGGTATAACTTGTATTTGCAACAACCCAGGTGTTTATTCCCGTCCAGTTACCTATCAGGTCGTTTGTTATGTAATTACCCATAGCTATAAGTGCTGTAAATACCAACAGCATAGCACCAACATTAACAGCTAACCTGAGTCCGTCGCTCGTACCATTACTGATGGCTTCGAGTGCATTATTACCTATTTTATCTTTACTCAATTTCATTTCTTTGTCGTACTCCTCGGTTTCGGGAACAATTATTTTTGCAGCTATAACAGCAGCCGGTGCAGAGAGTACAGAGGCTGCTAGAAGGTGTTTGGCAAATAATAGTTGCTCTATTGGGTCGGTTCCACCTAAAAATCCAATATATGCGGCAAGCACACCACCAGCTATAGTAGCCATTCCACCAGACATTAAACAAAAAAGCTCCGATTTGGTCATTTTACCCAGATACGGTCGTACCAAAAGAGGCGCTTCTGTTTGTCCTAAAAACACATTTCCTACCGCAGCTAAGCTTTCTGAGCCAGAAAGTTTCATGAATTTTTTCATTAACCAAGCGAAAAGATAGACGACTCTTTGTAGTATGCCTAAATAGTAAAACAAACTTGTTAATGCAGAGAAAAAGATGATTGTGGGGAGTACTTGCACCAAAAAGTTTATCAAGGGCGCTTCAATTTTCCCTGTTATATAAGACGCAAAAAGAAAATCTGTACCCGCTTGTGTAAAAGAAATAACTTTTACAAAGCCTCGGGAAATGTTCTCAAAAGTAGCTTCAATAAAGGGTACTTTCAAAATTCCAATCGCAAAAATAAACTGTAGCAATAATCCTTTACCAACAAGAGCCCAGTCAATTTTTTTTCTGTTCTGACTGAATGCAAATGCAATTAATAATAAGGTTAACACGCCAATAATTCCACGAATAATGTTCCAAAGAGTACTTTCAGATTCAATTGGTTTTGGGCTGTTTACCTTTGCAATTTTTGTAAACGAATAGCTTACGTCACTTTCTGTAAGCCTTAGTAAGTCTCCCTCAGTGGTATAGGTGTAAGTCCGGATAGTATCTGTAGGGAAATTATACGATAAACGGATTGTGTTTTCTTGAAGCTCCCATGTTCCTTTTGCAAGCAAGTTGTTTTTAGCTTCCAAACTGTATTCGAATCTTTTGTTTGCATAAAAATGAAGTTCATCAGAATCGTTAATTTCTAGTAAGCTATTATTTTGCTGGTTTGTAATAGAGTTGAAGCTCCAGTTTCCAATAAAATCTTGGGCTTGGCTTACAAAGGAAATACAGAACAAAAAGCTTAGTAATAAAACAAATTTTTTCATCGTTTAGGTATGAGGGTTTCTTCGGTTTAGTTCGTCTCGAATTATTGCAGCCTTTTCGTAGTCTTCTTTTTCGAGAGCTTGAGTGAGCTTTTTATTTAATTCTATTAGTGTTGGCTCAGATTGAATTTGTTTTGGAGCTTTTTCTATTTCGTTTTTAGGTAAAATGTTTTTTACGTAATTAATATCAGGTGTTTTGGCTGCTTTATCTTTATCTAAAATTATACCCGCTTGTTCTAAAATGGACTCATAGGTATAAATTGGACAGTTAAAGCGAAGCGCAAGGGCAATGGCGTCAGATGTTCTGGAGTCTAATTTTTTAATGTCTCCGTCTAATTCGCAAACCAAAGTGGAATAAAATATGCCGTTTTTAAGTTTGTGAATCATTACTTCCTTTAAATAAATATTGTAAGATAAAGCTAAACTAGTGAACAGGTCGTGGGTAAGTGGGCGAGGTGGAATATTTGTTTTTTCTAAGGCTATTGCAATAGATTGAGCCTCGAAAGCACCAATTACTATTGGTAGTCTTCGAGGCCCTTTTTCTTCGCCTAAAAGTAAAGCATATGCATTACTTTGAGATTGACTATAGGTTAATCCTATGATGTTTAATTGAACTGTTTTCATCTAGTTTTATTAGCATCACTAAAATACTAAAATAGGTGGATTGCTCAGCTCTTTTCGAATTAATTATTTGCTTTATGTTTTTTTACCGCTTCAATTAGTTTTGGAACTACTTCAAACGCATCTCCAACGATTCCGTAATCGGCAGCCTTAAAGAAAGGTGCTTCTGGATCGGTGTTGATTACTACAATGTTTTTTGAGGCATTTACTCCTGCTAAATGTTGTATGGCTCCTGAAATACCTACTGCAATATACAATTCAGGATTAATAGCAATTCCGGTTTGCCCAACATGCTCGCTATGAGGTCTCCAGCCGATGTCTGATACTGGTTTTGAACAAGCTGTTGCAGCACCCAAAAGGTCTGCAAGTTCTTCAATCATTCCCCAATTTTCAGCTCCTTTTAATCCTCTTCCCGCAGAAACAACAAATTCTGCTTCAGTTAAAGAAATTTTACCGGTAGCTTTTTCTTCAGAAACGGATTTGAGTCTATTGTCAGAACTTGTAGCTGTATAATCGAATGCTTCTGAATGAGCCGTAGTATTACTTTCAATAAGGCCTAGTGCGTTTGGAGTGATGGTAATTACTTTTTGTGCAGAATTTGTCGTGTAATTTGCAAAAGCTTTACTCGAAAATGCTTTTCTTTTTACCGTAAATGGGCTAAGAGAACTAGGTACTTCAATCACATTGGTAATTAAACTAGCACTTCTTTTTGCTGCTACAATAGGTGCAATTGATTTTCCATTGTTTGTGTTGGAAATTACAATAGTATCTACCTCGTTGGCATCTGCAGCATTAATAATTGCATTTGCGTATGCTTGGTTGTTAAACGATGTTAGGGTTTCATTAGTGATGCTTAGAATTTTAGAAGCACCGTAATTTCCTAGTTGAGAAGCATCGTCTTTAGCAGAAATAGTTAAAGCAATAACCTCCGTATTCAATTTGTTTGCAAGTTGACTAGCGTAGCTAACTGCTTCAAAAGAAGCCTTTTTAAAACTACCATTCCAACTCTCTGTATATACTAAAATAGCCATGTTTTTTTTCTAATTAGATTACTTTAGCTTGCGAGTGAAGTAACTCTACAAGCTGGTCTACATTTCCTGCATCAATCATTTTGCAAGCAGCTTTTGCTTCGGGTAGCTCGAAATTTAGGATTGCTGAGCTTGCTGTTACGCTGCTGGGAGCAATTACTGTAAGTGGTTTTTTACGAGCCATCATGATTCCGCGCATTGCAGGTATTCTTAACTCTTTTTCTTCTACTAAACCTTTTTGTCCTGCGATAAGTAAAGGTAAAACGCCCTCTAAATTTTCTTTACCGCCGTCAATTTCTCTTGTTATTTTTGCGTTTTCTCCATCCAGTTCTAGACCGATACAAGCATTTACAAAGGGAAGGTCTAAGTAGGTTGCTAGCATTCCAGGAACAATACCACCGTTGTAATCAATAGACTCACGCCCAGTAATTATTAAATCATAATTTTTATCTATTGCGAAGTCTGCTATTAGTCTGGCAACAGAAGCACCATCTTGGGCATCAGCATCTATTCTTACGGCATCATCGGCTCCTATGGCAAGTGCTTTTCTTAGTGTGGGCTCGGTGCTTACTGTCCCTACATTTACAACTGTAATAGTTGCACCTGTTGCTTCTTTAATCTTCATTGCTCTTGTTAAACCAAACTCATCGTAAGGGTTAATCACAAAGGTTATTCCGTTCCCATCAAATTCTGTTAGGTTACTGGAAAAGTTAATCTTAGAAGTCGTGTCTGGAACATGACTTATACAAACGAGTATTTTCATCTAAATTCTTATTTTTTATAATTTAAATTCTCGATTTAGAAATTGGCTTTTTATTAAAAATACTTCTTAATCTAAGAACTGTATAATCGTTAAATCTAATTTATGCAAATGTAACTAAAAATACTAGAAATCAAATTATCATGCACGCATTGAAAGATTCAAATTTATCCAATTACTGCGTTTAAATAAATTCGATAATTTTAGTATCGTACTAAAATAATCACATTTTAAAAATGCTTTATTGTAAGCTTTAATATATACCATAATTTGTGTAATTTTGTTGGCTGAAAAAAAAAAGTAGTATGAGAGTTATACAATTTCGACAAGCAATTGCAGAAGCAATGAGCGAGGAAATGAGAAGAGATGAAAAGGTCTTCTTGTTAGGCGAAGAGGTTGCAGAATACAATGGAGCTTATAAAGCTAGTCAAGGTATGCTTGATGAGTTCGGTGCAAAAAGAGTGGTAGATACACCCATTGCAGAACTTGGATTTGCAGGGATTGCTACAGGTGCTACGATGAATGGTTTAAGACCCATAGTTGAGTTTATGACCTTTAACTTTTCTTTAGTAGCCATTGACCAAATCATTAATTCTGCAGCTAAAATGATGCAGATGTCCGATGGACAATTCCCAATGCCTATGGTTTTTCGTGGGCCTTCAGCATCTGCGGGTCAATTAGGTGCTCAGCATTCTCAAGCTTTTGAATCTTGGTACGCAAACTGTCCTGGTTTAAAAGTGGTTTGCCCATCCAACCCATACGATGCCAAAGGTTTGTTAAAAGCTGCTATTCGCGATAATGATCCAATTATTTTTATGGAATCAGAGCAAATGTATGGCGACAAAGGAGAGGTTCCAGAAGGAGAATACATTATTCCAATTGGGCTTGCAGATATAAAAAGAGTAGGAACCGATGTTACTTTAGTTTCCTTTGGTAAAATAATGAAACTAGTGCTCGAAGCTGCTGATAAGTTAGCAGAAGAAGGAATAAGTGCAGAAGTTATTGATTTAAGAACCGTTCGTCCTATTGATTACGCTACAGTATTAGAATCTATAAAGAAAACCAATAGAATGGTAATTATTGAAGAAGCTTGGCCTTTGGCTTCGCTTTCCTCAGAAATAGCTTTTAATGTGCAAAGAGATGCCTTCGATTATATGGATGCACCTGTAAAGAGAGTTTGTACTGCAGATGTTCCAATGGCTTACGCTCCAAATTTAGTTGAAGAGTTTATGCCTAAGGTAAGTAAGATTATCGAAGAAGTTAAATCGGTAATGTACCGTAAGTAAATAGCTTAGTTGTTTTACATATAAAAATGCCCCCCGAAAGGAGGGCATTTTTTTTGTTAAACAATTTTCATTTTATCTATTATTCTAGACACCGCAGGGCAAACTTCTACGTTTTGTAATGTCAAAGGTAAAATTTGCGACATTTTTTTTCTATTCGTGTGTGGGTATTCCGCACAAGCTCGAGGTCTAACGTCGTATATAGAACAAGAGTTGTCTTCTTTTAAAAAAGTACATGGACTTTCTTTTAAAACAATATCGAATTCATCGTCTCGTTTTAAATATTTTTCATGAAACACTCCGGGCTTCATATTTAAATGTTTAGAAATTCGATCTACATCTTTCTCAATAAAAATGGGTGAGCTTGTTTTGCAGCAATTTGCACATTCTAAACAATCTATTTCTTCAAAAACTTCTTTGTGCAAAGCATGAAATTTATCGTCTAAAGGAGCTCCTCTCATTTTTTTGAGTTTCGCAAATATTCCTTTATTGGCTTTTCTTTCCTGAAAAGCCTTTTTTTTAAGGTCTTGTATCTCTTTTTCCAAAATTGTAAATTTCCTCAAAAATACACTATTTATATACTAAAATTGCCCCACTTAAAATGAAAAACAAATCCTCGAGGTTTCTAATTAACTTACATTTTCTATTTTTGCAGCTCTAAATTTTATTTCATGATCAAAAAAGAGCAGGACCCTATGGGCCAAGCGATCTATAATTTCTTTCATCACCAAGATGAAACTCCAGTAAGAGTAACTACCAATATTACGTTTGAAGAAGAACTGCCAGTACCCTATTTGTTTAGAACTTTTAATGAAATGCCATTACTAGAACGAAAAGCAATGGATTTAGTGAAAGGTTCGGTTTTAGATGTTGGAGCAGGAGCAGGAGCCCATAGCGTACATTTAAAAGAGCAAGGTTTTGAGGTGACTTCTATTGATGTTTCTGAATTGTCTTGTGATGTAATGAAGGCTAGGGGACTAGACACTGTTTCGTGTAGTAATATTTGGACTTTAACTCCTCAAGTTTACGACACTGTTTTGTTTATGATGAATGGTATTGGCTTAGTAAAAACACTCAAAGGTTTAGAAGAGTTTTTTGAACATTTAAAAAAATATGTAGCTGTAAATGGTCAAGTTTTACTTGATTCGTCGGATTTAAGGTACCTCTTTGAAGAAGAAGATGGTGCTTACTGGGTAGACTTAAATGCTGATTATTACGGAGAGTTAAATTATAAACTAGAGTACAAGGATGTTGTTGCACAACCGTTTCTTTGGTTGTTTGTAGATTTTAATAAGCTTAAATTAGCTGCTGAAAAATCCAACTGGCAGGTAGAATTAATTTATCAAGACGATCATTTTCATTTTTTAGTAAGACTCACTTTTAATTCTTAACGAAGATATATTTATAGTATATTTGTTGGATATGTTTTATGAAAACCCCCGTTAGTATGAAGTTTGTATATACACTTGTATTTGTAGGATTACTTAGTTTAATAAGTTCATGTATGGAAAATGATTTAACTAAACTCTCCTCCGAATTAGATCTTGAGCTTAGCATAGCTATTCCATTAATTCACTCAACCACTACATTAAGTGATTTACTCCCTGAAAACGAGAATTTATCATCTGATGAAGACGGTTATTTACGAATCGTATTTAGAGAGGATAGTATTGCTGAGGTATTAAGTGACAGCTTATTTGAAATCGAAAATCAAACTCCATCTATACAAGAATTCGCAGTAGGCGAGATAGAACTGCCTAGCTTTACATCTAACATCAATGTAGAATTAAACGACTTAATCTCTAATTTTAACGATCAAGCTTTGGCGACTAAACTTAATGAAGCTATAGTTCAGAGTCAAAATCTAGGTTCAGCCTATTTTCCACCTATCGCTCCTCAAACTGGAGGTATTTACGATACTGACGTTTCAGATGAATTCTTATCCGCATTAATCTCTCAAGGTACTATAGATGTCGAAATTACCAACAACTTAGCTATTAGTCTAAGTACTCTTGAACTTAGGTTAAGCAATTCTATAGACAACTCTACGCTCGGTGTTTTTTCTTTTGAGAATTTACCTCCTAATGTTTCCGTTTTAACCTCTTTGAGCCTTGAAGGCCTTTCAATATATGGTGATTTGAATTTAGAAATTGTTAGTATTGCTTCTACTGGTTCTGGAAACAATCCTTTAGATCAAACTCTTTGGGTTCCTGTTACTGGATCCGACCAATTAACGATTTCTATAAAGGGGCTTAATTTGGTGGCGACAGAAGGTATTGTAAAGTACCCCTACCAAGAAGGTCCTGACAGTACACTTGTTATAGATTTAGAGTTTGACGATGCTGCTGAAATCGAGTTTGTAGAACTAGCTGCCGGGCAGTTTGTATATACATTTACATCTAGCATTAATACAAGCTTACTGCTAACTATGGAAATACCTGAGCTTTTAGATGAAAACAACAATGCCTTTTCTCAGATTATAGAAATTGTGAGTGCAGAAGAGGTTGTAAATTCAGTTTCTTTAGAAGGGTACATGTTGGACTTTTCGATTAGTTCGAACCAACTGCATATTAATTATACTTCAGAAATATTAGCAAACGATAATTTCACCCCATTTAATCAGCTAGATCAAATAGCCTTATCTTTAGGAATGGAGGATTTAGAATACAATTTAGTGCAGGGTTATTTTGGCCAAATAGAAGAGTTGATTGAAGAAGATGTTATTGACATAGACTTAACTGCACTTACAGATATAGCTTCAGGAATTGAACTAGAATCTCCTAATTTGATTTTCACCTCAAACAATTCCTTTGGAGTACCTTTAGAACTAGACATTGATTTAATAGGTTCTTCCGAGACAGAAGAAGTTAATTTACAAGGGCCACTCATAGAAGTTCCTTCTTTATCAATTAGTACAAGCTCCTTCAATAATTCTAATTCACAATTGTCCGAATTTATTTCTTTAGAACCTACAAACATTACTTTTAGTGGTGTTGTTAGAACCAATCCACAAGGCAATACAGGAACTCAAAACACGCTAAGACCAAACTCAAGTGTATCTTTAGGCTTTGAGATGGATTTGCCATTGCATTTAAGAATTCAAGATGCTGTAACTAAAGACACACTCGTTCTGGATTTTGATTCAGACAACTTTGAAGACAATGATTTGATTGAGTCTGTCCAGTTTCATTTGCGAACTCAAAATGAGTTTCCAATGGATGTAGCTTTAACTTTCTTTTTTCAGGACTCTATAAGCGGATTGGTTTTAGATTCTTTAAATCTTGATCTTCTGCAAGCAGCTTCAGTAGATCAAAGTGGTAAAACAATTGAAGCCATCCTATACGAAAGTGTAGTAAACCTAAATACGAGTCAATTTGATGCTTTGATTAACTCCAATCAAACCGTATTAGACATTAGAATGGACTCTTACGATAACCAGAATACCGCAGTAAAGCTTTACACAGATTATGAGTTTATAATAGATGCTGGAGTAATTATTGAAACTAAAACTGAAGAATAATGAAAAAGTATACAGTCCTCTTATTTGCCTTGTTTAGCTTGAGTCTATCAGCTCAAAATATTATTACAGGTTATCACTCACGAGCATTTACTTTACAATCCAGTGCGAATGCTTCTGCATTTCCAGAAGCAAATTATGTGCTAGGATTCCCTGGTCTTTCAAGCATAAACTTAGGGCTTCAGTTTCCTTTAAGTTTAAATCAATCATTAGTTAAAGGCGCTGATGATTCATTAAGAGTTAGTTTGCCTTTAATTGCCTCAAACTTATTTGAAAAGAATTTAATCTCTTTTTCCTTTAGAGAGCAACTGCTCCATTTTGGGATGAAGTTTGGTGCAAATAAAAACATATTTGTTTACATTGGGAATGAATTAGTTGTTGATGCGGGTACCCAGTTTTCAGATAAGTTTATGAATTATTTTTCAAAAGGAAACGCTCAGTTTTTAAATCAACAAATGAATTTTAATTCCCAAAAGATTGATTTTACCTCCTATCATAGTTTGTATTTAGGTACTGCCGTTCAGCTAAACGAAAAGATACAGGTTGGTGCTCGTGTTAAGTTTTTAAGTGGAATAGCTAATGTAACAACTAATAAATTAAACCTTGGTTTTTACACAGACTCTACAACCAGTCCTATTTACATCACAACATTAAGTTCTGATGTACTCATACAAACATCAGGGCAGGGTGCTGTTAGCGACACGTTACAGTTTGAACCTCTTCAAAACACTGGTTTTGCTTTTGATATTGGTGCATCCTACAAGTATTCTGACCAATTAAGTGCCAGTTTTGCTTTAAACGATATTGGAAGTATTAACTGGGAATCGTCCAATAACAAATTATATACTACAGATGGGACAAAAGAGTTTGTATTTACTGGATTAACGCAAACAAGTTATGGAGCCGAAGATTTAGAAATACAAATGGAAGAAATTGTAGACTCCTTAATGAATATTATGGAACTTCAAGAGACTTCTGGAGCTTACAAAACAACTTTAAACCCTAATCTTTTTTTAGGAGTTTCGTATGATCTTACCTCAAAACACAGCTTTTCTGGTTTATACCATAGAAAAAAGAGAATACAGAAGAACATTAATATTTTCAGTTTAGGGTATCAGTATAATTTGAGCAACTCATTTCAATTGTTAGCCTCAGGACAAGTAATTGACGGAGCTGGAGCTCTGGCTTCTGGTTTTGTATGGAGCCCAGGTTCAGTACAAATGCATCTTATACTCGATAATATCTTAATGGCTGATGTTTTTGATGCCAAAAGAATTTTCATACAAATGGGTTTGAGTTTTCATTTTGGTGCTAAGAAAGGAAAAGTCAATAAAGGATCTTTTAAGTATTTAGACAATCCAATTAAAACTTAAATTAGCTGAAGTTTTAGTTGTATTTTCTATTTATAAAGGTTGTGAGAGTCTAGTTAATGTACTTATTATTGACTCTTATAATGCGCCTTTATTTGTGTTTCGGCTTTTTTATTTAAATCAAAACTAGGTAGTTTCACCTATTTTTATTAGGTTTGATGAATACGATTAAATAATTGTATAGACTAACTTAATCGCCCCCCCCGAAATGAAGAAGTTATTTTTACTGTTTACCCTAATTACGTGCAATCCACTTTTTTCACAATGCGTTTTGCATGATGAGTTTAATGGAAATACTGGTTCAAATATGACCATCATGTTAGCTCCAGGTTTTATAAACTCTCTTACCATTAGTTCTCCAGATGCCTATATTGTAGCAACCACCTCAAGCGATTTGGTTGTTGGTTCTACAGGTGTTTATGGCATGTCTCAAACTACCTTAGCTATTTGGGGAGACGATACCGATTCTCCAGAAACAGATGGTGCTCTTCCAAATGAAAACATCACGCTACATTTAGTAGATGGAGCAGATATATATGAATTGTCAATCCCAACATCAATAGCTTACACTACAAATGGGATGGTGGTTCAAAGTACTGAAGCCATTTCAGATTTGTGTGGTGAAGATGTTTCGCCCGGTTCATGCGATCTTCCCGAGCCGTTTGTTGGAAATACAGGTTCTAACATGACAGTGATGCTAACTTCAAGTTTTATGAGTTCGCTACCTACTGTTTTAGAAAACGCCTACATACTAGCGCTTACCGCAAATGATATGGTTGTAGGTTCTACTAGCATTTTTGGTTTAGATCAAACTTCTCTTGCAATTTGGGGAGACGATACAGATTCTCCAGAAGTAGACGGTGCCGTTTCTGGCGAAGCCATTACTTTACAGCTGGTAAATGGAACCAATCTCTACAATTTAACCGTTCCTTCTCTTATTGCTTACACAACCAATGGTATGGTTGTTCAAAGTGCCGCTGCAACTTACGATATTTGTGGCGATGATCCTGTTGATGTTGATTGCGAGTATCCTGGAATCTATTCTGGAAACACGGGTAATAACATGACAGTAATGCTCACATCTTCATTTATGTCTTCTTTAAATGTTTCCAGCGAAGCGGCTTATATAGCTGTTTCTTCCGGTGGTATTTTAGTAGGTTCAGTCCCAGTTTACGGTGTTTCTCAAACCTCTCTGGCTATTTGGGGAGACGATTCTTCTACCACTGAAGTAGACGGAGCTGTAATTGGAGAGAGTGTTGAGTTAGAACTAGTAGATGGTTCAAGCTTGTTTTTATTATCTACTCAAAACATTCCTTTTGTAGTAAATGGAACACAGATCTTAACTTCTTTAAACGACCAAACTCTTACTTGTGGACTTACCAACATTGAAGGTTGTACAGAAGAGTGGGCAGAAAACTTTAATCCTGGCGCAAACCTAAACGACAACTCCTGTATTCTTACTGGATGTATGGACTCTAATGCAGCCAATTATGTTGAATTAGCTAACATTCAGGGAGCTTGTGTATACTTTGGTTGTACAAATGTTAATGCTTGTAATTATGATGTTCAAGCCAATAATGACGACGATTCTTGTTTCTTTAATGAAACAGGTTACGATTGTGATAATAACTGTTTAGTTGATACCGACGGCGATGGTGTTTGTGATGGTTTTGAAATTTTAGGTTGTATAGATAATTCTGCATGTAATTTCAACGATCTTGCTACAGATGCTGGATTTTGTACTTATCCATCCGAAGATTGGTTAAACTGCGATGAGCTTTGTAATAATGACCTAGACAATGATGGTGTATGTGATGAGTTTGAAGTTGATGGATGTATTGATCCTACAGCATTTAATTTTAATACGAATGCAACCAACGACGACGGAACTTGTATTCCTATTTCCTTAGGATGTACCAATAGCAGCGCTACCAATTATAACGATACAGCAAACACAGACAATGGATCGTGTTTAATAGAAGGATGTACCAACCCAGAAGCCTATAATTTTAATACGGATGCAAACATTAACGATGGCTCTTGTCAAGAAATAGTAGAAGGCTGTACCGATTCTAGTGCGGCAAACTATAATTCAGATGCTAACATCGACGATAACTCATGTGAAGTTATCGTATACGGCTGTACCGATTCAAACGCTCTAAACTTTAATTTTGACGCAAACACGAGTGATGATTCTTGTGAATTTCTTTCTTTTTCTGGAAATTGGCCTTCCTCTGCTGATGGGATAACAAATACGGGTAACAATACAACTATCGGTGTTTCTGCCCAGTTAGATCTTGAAACTGGAGATTACCTTGGTGCTTTTTATGAGTCTGATGGTGCTTTAGTTTGTGGTGGCCTGTTAGTTTGGGATGCCACTACTCCAAATCAATTAATAGTAGTTTGGGGTAACGACGCGAACAACGAAACCAAAGATGGTTTCAACTCGGGCGAACAAATTATTTGGATGTCTCGTGACGTTTCTGAAGAGTCTATTACTAACTTATATCCGGTTTACTCCCTAGGTACAAATACGTACATGGTAAATGCGGTGTATATTATTTCAGACTGGATTATCGAGCCTGAATTTGGGTGTATGGATCAAGCTTACCAAGAGTACAGTGCTACAGCTTTAGTTGAAGACGGTTCTTGTTCTGTTTTATGGAGTGCACTATTCGCAGTTCAAGCAGCAGAACTGGCTTTTGCAAATGCTCAAGTAGATGAGTTAAGTACAAGTGTATTAAATCTTAACAATACTTTAAATATTACGGTTCTTTCAATGCAATCCGATTTCGATAATATGGAGTTAGATTACCAAAGTCAACTATTTGTGCTAGATACTTGGCTAAACGATTCTCTAAACAATATTCATGCTTCTTATACAGCAGAAATCGATTTATTAACGAGTACTATGAATTCAGAAGTACTGGCATTAGAGTCGGATTTAGAAATTTCAAATCAAGCGCTTATTGATTCTATTTCTTCTTATGAACTTCAGCTTTCTGAGTTGGCAGCATCTTTAGAAGCTCAAATTACAGCATTGCAGTCGGCTAGCTTAGTACAAGATCAATTATTGACATCAACCATTCTTGATTATGACTTGCAAATTTCTAATCTTAATGCTTCTTGGGATGCCGAATCACTTACGCTGAATACTACTATTTCTGAACTTACTTCTGAAATAGCAGCTACCACAGCAAATTACGATGCGCAAATTGAAAGTTTAATTACTTCCAACAACGCTGAAATCTTTGCACTTAATGGCTCTCATGGTTTAGCAGTAGAAGCACTTAACAATGCTGCTGCAGAAGCTGCTGATGCCGCCTCAGATTTGTTAAATCAAACCATAGACAATTATTCTTTAGACCTAGAGAATATGGAATTCGATTACGAATCGCAATTAAATTCTTTAACGGCAAATTACGAAAACACAATTGCAGTATTAAATGCTAACGATGCCTCTGAAGATGCTTTATACCAAGCGCATATTATTTCGCTACAATCCGACAGTTCAAATATGATTCTTGAGCTTACTGCTGCAAATGAAAACATTCAAAACTTAGACATTCAAGTATCGGATTTGTCAAATGAGAATTTGGAATTAACCGAAAACTTAGCATACCATTCAGAGCCAATATATGTTGCTTTAAATGAAGGTTGGAACATGATCGGCTTCTCTTTGCAAGAGCAAATGGACGCAGCAATATCTTTAGAAGTGTTAGGTGCCAAATTACACTTGATGAAAGATAACAACGCAAACGTTTATTGGCCAGAATTTGGTTTTAACAGTCTTGGATCTCTTATTCCTGGTCAAGGTTACCAAATCAGAATGTACGAAGAGTACGGACAATATACCTTCCCTTATTTACCTGGAGAACGTTTAGATGTTTATCCGCAGGTTCCTAATTGGGCTACAGAAATGGAAATTCCATCGCATCCTAATGATACTCCGAGTCTTATTAGAGTTGTCAATATGTTAGGACAGGAGGTAAGTCCTGCTAATGTATTCGAGGGTGAAGTTCTCTTGTATCTTTATTCAGACGGCTCGGTACAAAAAGCTGTAAAGTAGTGGCATAAAAATTATTAAAGGGAAACGAAAGTTTCCCTTTTTATCATTAAAATCAAATTTCACTATTATGAAAAAACTCATTCAAGTCCTATCGGTTTTCATGCTCACGGTTCTTCCCCTTCAGGCACAATGTGATTTAGACTTTGTCTTTAACAACACAGGCTCTAACATGACGGCCTTTTTTACACCACCAGCTTCAACAGCTATTTACAGTAGCTTGGGTGATGGTCAAATTGGAGCATTTTACTTAGATGCCGATGGTGCTTATGTTTGTGCCTCATCTGTAGTTTTTACAGGTGCTCAAATGCAATTAGCTGTAATGGGAGATGATGCTACTACAGCAGAAAAAGACGGTTTCTCTTCTGGAGAAGAAATTAACTGGTTTTATAAAACAAACGATGGAGCAGTACATTCTGTATCCATAAGCCCGGCTGATGACTTTGTTGTAAATGCAATATCTTTTATAAGTGGAGCAAGCACTACTTTAGTAGACTGTGGTGGTGGTTCAAACGATGAATGTCCTGAATTAGAAACAGCGTTTATAAATACGGGTTCCAATATGACCCTATTTGTTACTCCAGATGGCGCCGAAGATCTTAGTGTTTTAGGTGATGGTGTTATTGCTGTTTATTACGATAATGCTGAATCTCTAGTATGTGCAGGCTCAAGTAATTTTTCTTCTACCAGTTCTCAAATTGCTGCTAATGGCGACGATGCAACTACGGCAGAAAAAGACGGTTTCTCATCTGGAGAAGCCATTGTATGGAAGTTCCAAGACAACGCAGGAAATCAATATCTATTAAGTCCAAGTCCCTTTGATGCATTTGCTTTAAACGGCATCTCATTTGTTACGGGCTTTACATACCAAGCAATATCATGTGCCTCGGAAGTTGAGGGATGTACTGATGATGCTTATACTGAGTTTAATTCCAATGCGAATATTGACGATGGCTCTTGTTTAACACTAGCTGTATACGGTTGTACTGATCTCTCGTATTTAGAATACAATCCTGAAGCAAACGTAAATGATGACTCTTGTCTTACTTTAATTGTAGCAGGCTGTACAGATGCTTTATATGTAGAATACAATTCCGAAGCAAATATTGACGACGGTTCTTGTTTAATTATTGCCGTTTATGGATGTTTAGACAATCTTTATTTAGAATACAATGAATTAGCTACCATTGGTACAAGTCCATCTAGTTGTTTAAATCTAATTGTAGAAGGATGTACTAATGTTAATTATACAGAGTTTAACTCTTATGCAAATACGGACGACGGTACATGTACAACCTTAGTAATTTACGGTTGTACGGATGCAAATGCAACAAACTTTAGTTTTTCGGCTAATTTAAACGACGGCTCTTGTGAATACGATTTAATCGGTTCGGATTGTGCGGTTAGTTTCGAAACGATTAACACCGGATCAAACCATACAATAATGGTTCCCGCTTCTTTAAATTCGCCTTTATCTATTGGCGATCAAATTGGTGTATTTTATATTTCGCCTAGTGGATCTGCAGTTTGTGCTGGTTCTTCAGTTTGGACTGGAGACGTTCTCCAAATAGTTGCTTTTGGTGATGACACCACAACTGATGAAGTTGATGGTTTACCTAGTGGAGCACCTTTTCTTTTTATAGCAAAATCTGGTGATCAAGTATATTTAGTTTCAACAACTTTTCAAACACCAAGCATGTCTAATTATGTTGTAAATGGATTGTCATTTGTATCCGCATTCGAGTTTGAATTGGCTTGTTCTGTTGAGTACATAGGCTGTACTGATGTAACTGCCTGTAACTATGATATGTCAGCAAATACCGATGACAGTTCATGCGAATACCCAGCAACAAACTTTGACTGCAACGGTGACTGTTTGATTGATACAGACAACGATGGAGTATGCGACGAATTAGAAGTGCTTGGATGTACCGATGCGCTCTCTTCAAATTACAATGCTGATGCAACCGAAAATAACAACTCGTGTATTAGTTGGCAAGACGCTTACAACTCGTGTACTAATTCAGGTGGAGACGATGGAATAACTCAAGCAGATGTAGATGCACAAGCAGAGCTATCTTACGGGTTCGGGTACGGCGACGGAGCTGCATCTGTAGTTCCAGATGATGGTGTTTCACAAGCAGATGTAGATGCACAAGCAGACCTATCTTACGGGTTCGGATACGGCGACGGTGCTGCCTCTGTAGTTCCAGAAGATGGCGTTTCACAAGCAGATGTAGATGCACAAGCAGACCTATCTTACGGGTTTGGATACGGCGACGGAGCTGCTTCTGTAGTTCCAGAAGATGGCGTTTCACAAGCAGATGTAGATGCTGTTTTTGATTTAATGTTGAATGAAGTAGACTCAGTTTACAATCTATTGTTAATCGCTCAGTCAGAAGCAGCTAACTTGCAAACTCAATTAGAAGATGCTTTAGCCAATTCCGGTTCTTGCGAGCCAATTTATGTTGATCTTATTACTGGTTGGAACATTATAGGATACACACTTTCTTTTCAACAAGATGTTACAGCTACTTTAGCTGACATTGTAGACGATGTTCAAATTGTTAAAAATAATTCTGCTAGTGTTTACTGGCCAGAGTATGGCTTTAACGGTATAGGCGATTTTATCCCAGGACAAGGTTACCAAATTCGTATGTTCAATCAAGTTGACCAATACACTTTCCCTGATGTTGATGGACAAAGAGTTTACTTAAATCCAACAGTACCTAGTTATGTTCACGAACTGCCTATTTTAAATCATCCAAACGATATTAAGTCTCTTGTTAGAGTAGTAAATATGCTTGGTCAAGAGATAAGAGTACAAGAGCAAGCCAAAGGAGAAATAGTATTGTACTTATACAATGATGGAACTACAGAAAAACGAATTGTTGAGTAATTAGTTTTAAATGTTATTATTTAGGTGCATTATGTTTATACATAATGCACCTTTTTTTGTTTGTAATATTTTTTGTTTGTTCTATATAAAAGTGTACATTTGGTACTTAAACATAATTTTTAACTAATCCCCCCCAAGATGAGAAATATCTATACTTTCTTTTGTTGTTTGATGTTCCTGGCAATGAGCCAGTTGAGCGCGACAAATTTTGACGTCGTAAATACTGGGTCTAATATGACAGTATTTGTAACTCCTAACTCAGTAATTTCTGGTGCATTTGAAGATGTTTCCCAAGTTGGTATTTTTTATACTAACGATAGTGGAGAACTTACCTGTGCTGGTGTTTCTGATTTTTCTGGTGCTGGAAATTTTCAAATAACTCTTTGGGGTTCGGAAGCTGGAGAAGATAATGGTATGGCAAATGCAGATGACCTAGTTTGGTTAGCTCAATCTGCTAGTGGTGCTATGTATGATGTTACTCCTTCTTACCAAGGAGAGGGCATGAATACGTATACCTTAAACTCTATTTCATTTATAACTGGTTTAGATTTTACGGCTCAAGCTTCTTCGGATGTTCTAGGTTGTACAGATGCATCAGCATTAAACTATAACGCAGAAGCAAATGTATCAGACGATTCATGTGAATATGCAACACCTTTAGTAATAACAACTACAGTT
>Ga0209533_1001618_pt1 | contig 21008 bp, 17 predicted proteins | sample COG_04_FD_184748 | JGI IMG/M metagenome (GOLD analysis project Ga0209533, IMG submission 184748) | Pelagic Microbial community sample from North Sea - COGITO 998_met_04 (SPAdes) (version 2) | ecosystem: Environmental > Aquatic > Marine > Neritic zone/Coastal water | place: Helgoland, sampling...
CCAATGCGTCTCGAGAAATAATCGATCGCAAAACGAGAGCGGCTACCGAGATAAGCGCGACCGCATTCCCCCAAATACCAAACTCTAGCGCGCTTGCCACTAGGCCAAGTGCGCCTGCAATAACGGCGAAGATACTCGAGAAACGCCATTGATTGGTAAGCACAGAATCCGAGAAAAGAAACGTTACCGCGAGTAGTGGATACGCCGCAGTTGCCCCCAGGCCTGAGAAAAAGGAGTGCATCGTAGGCAGAGGCAGCACGCCTGTAAAGCGCAGAACACCAAGGCATGCTGCGGCTGCAAATAAACCAGCTGCAATGCGAAACGACGGTGGGTATTTAGCTCCGATGGCGATAAGAAACGTAACCACCAGAAGCAAGCTATCGGTCATAGCAAGACTGTTCATCGCTCGAACTCTTTCTTATTACTTTGCGTCCAAAAATAGCCAAATAATGCAAACGCGCACACAGCAGTGCCCGCGCATAATATCTGTATGAGCCCCGGCAACTGCTGTTTGGTGCCGAGATAAAGCACAAGCACAATGGCTGAGATGACGGTCATCATAAGCCCCGATAACTTAATCGATAAAGGTGTTTTCTCAACGAAAATCTCATCTGTTATTGGTATCTCAGCGAGTGGCTTCGGTGCTGATTTGCCATCGGGCGACCACGCTGGCGGGGCGAAAAAACACATCAATTTGTCGCGCCAGTTGTCCTGCTGTCCTGCCTTCTTAAACATACTTGCCCAGTAGTGGAGATTGCTCCATACCGGGTTCCAGCTATTCAGTTTTTTCTTCAGACCATAGACGATAGGCTCTTCTTCTCGCTCATCGGCATAAGTGCCGAACATCCTATCCCACGCGCAGAACATGCCGCCGTAATTCTTGTCGATGCAGTAGTCGTTTTTCCCGTGATGAACCCGATGGTTTGAGGGCGTCACTAGCACATATTCTATCCAACCCAGACGTCCAACTAAGCGCGTGTGAACCCACACTTGATAGAGCAAGTCGATTAGGCCAACCACGACGAATACCTGCACAGGAATGCCTAAGACGGCGAGTGGCATGTAAAAAATCCACTTGAAATAGAAACCCGTAGAGGCCTGTCTGAGTGCGGTAGAGAGATTGAATTCGTCGCTGCTGTGATGCGTGATGTGCGACGCCCAGAACATATTAACCTCATGCCCCGTACGATGGACCCAGTAATAAAGGAAGTCGTAGAATAGCAAGGCGAATATCCACGTGAGCGGATTCGTCATATCCCACTCGAATGTGCCGTATTTCATTTCGATAACGGCATACATGAATGCGCTGATCACCGCGCCTGTCGCGTTGACGAACTGACTCATGATGCCAATGTTGATCGAAGTGATACTGTCTTGAAAATTGTAAACTGAGCGCCCCATCGCCTTGCTGATCCCCAATTCGACGACCACGAGTGTGATCAAAATGGGGATAACTAGGATATTGGGTGATAAAACGAATTCTGGCATATTGAGCTCTCTCGCTAAAGTTAGGGCATTTTGACACCCCACTCCATTAAAAATAGCAACTCTGCAGTAAGTACCTACCGATGTTTTTGCAGCTTAGGTTTCTTTGGGCCTAAGCTAATTTAATTGTCGCTGAGTCCCACGGGAGAATTAAGCAGATTTAACTGTTCAGCAGTGATGGCTGTTCCATACATCGCTTCGGCGGTGGCGCAGCGCTTGCGGCGAACCCGACTCGTGGTTGAGGTAGCCTCTTGACAGATGATCATCTGCGACAAATTACGCCCCTCATTATAGGCAGCGAGTTCTTCGGCGCTCATTCGCTCGAAATTGGGCATACCGTCATCGATCGCGCAGGAAGCAAGAACTGCACTTATGAAAAGTAAGACTGGCGCTTTCATTGGCTTCTCTCAGTTTTGTTTTTATTGGCGTCCTTACTAAGAATACTCCTAAATCCCACGATAAACCTATTGTTTTTTAAGCGTTCGATCGGCTCTGTCTTCCGCCGTGATTGCCCCTCTGCTCTTTCTCAACCGCGCATACTTAGCCCGGTTTCAGGCCTTCCTTAGACCTTTGTCATCTACTACTATAGTTTACGTTTCCGCTTCCTAAAGAGACACCTATGACCCTTTCGTCCAATCCAACTCTTACCTGTCATGCCGCCATCGCTTGGGCCGCAGGCGAACCTCTTACGATTGAAAAAATCGAAGTAGCGCCGCCTAAAGCGGGCGAAGTCCGCATCAAAGTCATCGCAAGCGGCGTCTGTCACACCGACGCGTTTACGCTCAGCGGCGAAGACCCCGAGGGCGTGTTTCCCGCTATTCTGGGTCACGAGGGCGGCGGCATTGTGGAGTCGATTGGCGAGGGGGTTACTTCGGTCGCGGTCGGTGATCATGTCATTCCGCTTTACACCCCCGAATGCGGCGAATGCAAATTCTGTCTATCGGGAAAAACCAATCTCTGTCAGAAGATTCGCACCACGCAAGGCAAGGGCCTGATGCCGGACGGCACAAGCCGATTTAGCTGTAACGGCGAGCCTATCTTCCATTATATGGGCTGTTCTACCTTCTCGGAGTACACCGTGCTGCCCGAGATATCGCTCGCCAAGGTCAATCCCGAGGCGCCACTCGAAGAGGTTTGCCTGCTCGGCTGCGGCGTCACAACGGGCATGGGCGCGGTGATAAACACGGCCAAGGTAGAAGCCGGGGCCACGGTCGCCATTTTCGGTCTTGGCGGCATCGGGCTGTCGGCGGTTATCGGCGCAGCGATGGCCTCCGCATCGCGCATAATCGCGATCGACGTCAACGAGAGCAAATTCGAATTAGCGCGAAAGCTTGGCGCGACGGATTGCATCAATCCGAAAGCGTTCGACAAACCTATTCAGGAGGTTATTGTCGAGCTCACCGATGGCGGCGTCGACTATTCCTTCGAATGTATAGGCAACGTCGACGTGATGCGCTCGGCGCTCGAGTGCTGCCACAAAGGCTGGGGCGAATCGGTAATCATTGGCGTCGCGGGAGCAGGGCAGGAAATATCAACCCGTCCCTTTCAGCTGGTAACCGGCAGAGTCTGGCGCGGCACCGCGTTCGGCGGCGTGAAGGGGCGTTCGGAATTGCCCGGCATTGTCGAAGACTATCTCGCGGGCAAGTTCGCGCTCAGCGACTTTATTACTCATACGATGCCGCTTGGCGATATTAATACTGCGTTCGATCTAATGCATGAGGGCGAGAGTATTCGCAGCGTCATTCATTTTTGATAAGTCGATCGGGCGCCAGGCAGCTATCATACTGCCGTGGCGCCGTTTCGATAATGCCTAGTTCACCAAATACTTCGTAAACGCACCACCCGCTTGTGAGAGCGAGTTTGGCCCTTCGGCTGCAAATACGTTACCGTCGGCGTCAACAGCAACGCCCTCGCCTGCAGTGCCTTGATACAGACGATCTTCTCGCTCAAACGGAGGAATCATCGCGTGCGTGATGTCGCTGTCGATGTGACCGATGCGAACACCATTGCGCCAACTTGGATGGTTAAGCGGACTCGATTCTGAATCGATCGCGTAAACCTGATCGTCGCCAGTAATGAATATTCCGCTTATTCGGCCGTAGGTGTAGCGAGACTCGAGGTAGTTGCCTTCTTGGTCAAAAATTTCGATGCGGTGGTTGCCGCGATCAACAACCCAGAGGCGTCCCTTTGAGTCGAATTCCATCGCGTGAGGCGTGCGGAATTCGCCATGCTCCAAACCGATGCGACCCCACTGCTTAATGAAGGTGCCATCTGCCGCAAACTTCATGACGCGACCGGTGTCTCCGCGCGCACGCCCTTCGTCAATCGCCTCTTGGGTGATCATGCCTTGGCCGTTGTGGCCGTCGGAGACATAGATGCTGCCGTCTGGACCTACGATCACGTCGTTAGGCTGATTAAAATGCGCGCCATCACTGCCAGTCTGACCAGGCACGCCAAGGCTCATGAGCAGCTCGCCGCTTGGGCTAAACTTATGCACCTGATGCCCTTTAGTACCCTCTTCGTTGCCCGCGAAGTCGGTCACCCATACGTTGCCCTCTGAATCGACGTCGATGCCGTGAGGCGTCATCATCAAGCCACCGCCGAAATTGGCAAGCACTTCACCCGTATTGCGGTCGAATTTGAAAATCGGATCAACCGGATTTGTATCGCAGTTAACCGGCACGCCTGCGCCGAAATTACCCGCGCCACAGCGCTCGTAGGCAACCACTTGCCCATCGGTGGGATCGATATCGATTCCTGCAGTCGACCCCCAATTGCGGCCCGCTGGCAGGTCGCCCCAATTTTGGGTGACCACTGGGTTCGGGTTTGGCATACCGATACCCGAAACGCTGTTGCCGCTCATTGCTTCGGGCTGCGCCGCCGTTGAAGAGGAGCCACTCATCTCAGCGCCGCCACAGGCGGTCAGCGCAAGCGATACGCAGAGCGCGAGTGGGCGCAGGCTCATTTTAAACGAAGGAAAATTAGGTTGAGACATAGTTGCTCCTGATAAATTATTGTTGACGGGGTAGCTGTTATTTTTTATTTCTCACCATTCATAGTACTACGACTTGCCGCTGTGTGAACCCCCCAAGCCTTTCCCGCCCGAGGAGGCACAACAAAGAATAAAACGCCGGCGCGCTTCGCATTCACACTTGCTCAACTATCGGGTTACTATCGGGTTACTGTCGGGTTATCGTCAGGCTAACGTTGATCTAGTCTCGGTTTACTCCCAAGCTGTCGTTTTAGCCTTGCGTCTAACCCGCGACTGCAACTCGCATCTAATTTAAAAAATAAGGCTGACTCGATTGGCCGCAGGACCACACTCGCCATGTTTAGAACTCTCAAGAACTCGCATAACGTCGAAGACCTTCGCCTACTCGCCAAGCAGCGCCTGCCCGGACCGATTTTTCACTATATCGATGGCGCAGCCGATGACGAGACCACCTACCGCCGCAATACCTCGGCGTACGCTGACTGCGACCTTGTGCCGAACGTGTTGGCAGGAGTGCAAGACATAGACATGTCGGTTACGGTCATGGGGCAAAAATTGGCGATGCCGGTGTTCTGTTCGCCTACGGCGCTACAACGATTATTTCATCACGATGGCGAACGCGCCGTTGCTCGCGCAGCCGAAAAGTTTGGCACGATGTTCGGCGTGTCGGCGCTTGGCTCGGTCAAACTTGCCGAGATCGGTGACATGATCTCGACGCCCAAGATGTTCCAGTTTTACTTTCACAAAGACCGCGGTCTAAACGACGCCATGGTTGAGCGTGCAAAAGCGGCTAAATTCGACACGCTAGCGCTGACAGTCGATACGATTACCGGCGGCAATCGTGAGCGCGACCTCTACACAGGATTTACCTCACCTCGCCCCCACGATTAACACTCAAGAGCTTAGCAAGCTTTGCCTCCCACCCAGGCTGGGCGCTCAATTATTTCTTTCGAGAAAAATTCGAGCTCGCCGAACTCAAAGACTATGTCGATCAAGGCTCTAACGTGGCCGTGTCTATCGGCGACTATTTTGGCTCGATGCTAGACCAGTCGATGAACTGGGATGACGCTGCTGCACTGAAAGAAAAATGGGGTGGGCCGTTCTGCCTAAAAGGCATTATGAGTGTTGCAGATGCGCGCAAAGCAGTGGAGATAGGCGCAGATGCAATCATGGTATCAAACCATGGCGGACGCCAGCTCGACGGTTCGCGTTCACCCTTCGATCAGATCGCCGAAATTGCCGACGCGGTGGGTAACGATATCGACATCATCTGCGACGGTGGCATTCGCCGCGGCACGCACGTAATAAAAGCATTGGCAGCGGGCGCCAAAGCGTGTTCCGGCGGACGTATGTATCTCTACGCACTCGCAGCTGCAGGCCAGCCCGGCGTTGAAAAAGCATTGGGCAATATGCGAAGCGAGATAGAGCGCGACATGAAACTCATGGGCGTCACCAAAATAGACCAGCTCAACAGGGACATGCTGCGCTACCGTTGATTAACCACTTAGGCAAGCCGGTTTTTAACGCCAACCGCCAACCGCGGAAGTAGCTCTCTTCTCTAGACAACTGCGAGTCTAGTCAGTAAGTTGGATGGGATGTGATTGACGGTTTTATACCGACCTAAGGTAAAGTAGTTATCTAAAAATAAAACAATAAAAGGCCTACGACTATGCACACATCAGCGTCATTCTCTTCCTCTAATCGATTTCAGCGCTCGCGCCGATTCGCACTCATCACAAGTGTTGCGGCGGCAGCGATGCTCTCCGGGTGTTCCGAGCAAGCTGCGCCCGAACAGCAGTCGACCGCAGCGGAGACACTGATGACTGCACAGACGCCCAATCTCGCTACTGCGGATGCTGCAAACTCCGAGCGTAATGCCTATTTTGGCGACCTCCATGTCCATACTATGTACAGCTTCGATGCGTTCATCTTTGGTACCACCTCATCGCCAGATGATGCCTACGAATTCGCCAAGGGAGGCACAGTCGTTCACCCAGCCGGCTTCGATATGACGCTCGACAGACCTCTCGATTTTTATGGCGTGAGTGACCACGCGTTCTATATTGGCGTGCTTCGCGAGATGGCGAACCCCGATTCAGAGATTTCTAAACACGAGATTGCAGCGGGCATGACAAACCTAGGTGATGCCGAAGATCGCGGCCGCAAGTTTTATGAAATTTTCGATTTTATGCAGACAGAGCGCGCGCCTGAGATTAACGATCCGGCGATCCGAAAATCAGCATGGGAAGATATCAAGGCCGCGGCTAACAGGCACAACGACCCCGGCAATTTCACTGCGTTTATTGCCTACGAATACACCACGTCAGACCGCGATAAAGGCAACCTCCACCGCAACGTTATCTTCCGCGGCGACACGGCACCCGAACTACCCTTTTCGCGCATCGACTCGCAGAATCCTGAAGACCTCTGGAAGTGGATGGATTCGAACCGGGAGCAAGGCATAGAAAGTCTCGCTATTCCGCATAACTCAAACGGCTCTAATGGCTCGATGTTTGCACTCGTCGACTGGGCAGGCAATCCGCTGGACAGCGCCTATTCCGAACAGCGCATGCGCAACGAGCCTCTGGTTGAGATTACGCAGGTCAAAGGCACATCAGATACCCACCCTGCACTTTCGCCCAATGACGAGTGGTCCGATTTCGAAATAATGAAGCTGCGCATTGCGTCGCGCCTCGAGAGCAAGCCTAAAGGCAGCTACATTCGCGAGGCTTATCTAAACGGAATCGACATGCAGGACGAGCAAGGGTTTAATCCTTTCAAGTTTGGCGTCATCGGATCTAGCGACACGCATAATGCGACGTATGCCGGCGACGAAGACGATTTCTGGAGCAAGGTTGGCCTGCGAGATGCGAATGGCGTGTTGCGCGGATCTGTTCCCCTAGATGAGCCGCGCGAAGGTGGCGAAGCCTATGCCGACACCTACTTCAACCAGTGGGGTGCAGCAGGGCTCGCCGCCGTGTGGGCGGAGGAAAATACGCGCGATTCAATCTACGATGCGTTCCGCCGCAAGGAAACTTTCGGTACAACAGGCCCGCGCATGAAAGTGCGCTTCTTTGCCGGCTATGACTTGCCCGACCTCGAAGACCCGACTCTCGTCTCCCGCGCCTACGCCGATGGCGTCACAATGGGTGGCGATCTTCTAGCACAATCTAACGATTCTCCTGAATTCATTGCTTGGGTTGCCCGCGATGCTATGAGTGCGCCATTGCAGCGCGTGCAGATTATAAAGGGCTGGGTTGAAGACGGCGCTGCACAGGAACGCGTCATCGACGTCGCCTGCTCTGGCGGCATGGCAGTCGACCCTACCACTAACCGCTGCCCCGATAACGGTGCTTCGGTAGACATAAGCGATTGCAGTATTAGCAGCAATGTTGGTGAGGCGGAGCTTAAGGCTAAATGGCGCGATCCTGAATTCGATCCTAGCCAGAACGCGTTCTACTACATTCGTGCACTCGAGAATCCGACCTGTCGCTGGTCGACTTGGGATGCTGTACGCGCGGGTGTAGAGCCGCGCCCCGATATGGCGACAACAATTCAGGAGCGCGTCTGGTCGTCGCCCATTTGGATTACACCAGTCAACTAGCCTTCCTTGGAGAGCGCAATGAAACGTATCGGTTACCCAAAAGCTAAACTCACTGCAGCGATAGGCTTGGCAGTTTCGCTCGCTGCTTGCTCCGACTCGAACACGGCACCAGAGACAGGCGCAGTGCCAGCCAACGTCTCTTCGGCGCCCGCGCAAGTGGTCGCACAGAGCACGAACCCCGAGCGCAACGCCTACTTCGGTGACCTACACGTGCACACGATGTACAGCTTCGATGCCTTTATTTTTGGCACGACCTCGTCTCCCGACGAAGCCTATGAATTCGCCAAGGGCGATACCATCGTGCACCCTGCCGGATTCCCCATGACCCTCGACCGTCCGCTCGATTTCTACGGCGTTAGCGACCATGCTTTTTATCTGGGCGTGATGCGGCAGATGGCAGACCCAAACACAGAGATATCGAAACACGAAGCGGCAGAGGGCATGACTTCATTAGGCGATGGCCCGAATCGTAACGCGAAATTTCAGAGAATCATCTCGTTTATGCGCTCGGACCGGGGCATAGAAATAAACGACCCCGAAATCGGCAAAAATGCCTGGGGAGACATTATCGCCGCGGCTAATCGCCACAACGACCCGGGCAAGTTTACTGCGTTTATCGCTTACGAATACACGTCGTCGAGCAGCGACAGAGGCAATCTGCATCGCAACGTAATTTTTAGAGGCGACACCGCGCCAGAACGCCCATTCTCGAGGCTAGACTCGACCAATCCAGAGGACCTCTGGGACTGGATGGACTCGAATCGCGGCGAAGGCTTCGAGAGTCTCGCAATACCGCACAATTCCAATGGTTCGAATGGCCGAATGTTTAGCCTTTTAGACTGGGCAGGTAATCCACTCGACTCAGCCTACGCCTCGCAGCGAATGCGTAACGAACCATTAATTGAAATCACGCAGGTTAAGGGCACATCCGACACCCATCCCGCCTTGTCGCCAAACGATGAATGGGCAGACTTCGAGATCATGCCCTATCGCATCGCGACGATGCTGCAGAGCGAGCCCAATGGCAGCTACATTCGTCAAGCCTATCTAAACGGCCTTAGCCTGCAAGATGGACAAGGTTTTAACCCTTTTAAATTTGGTGTTATTGGCTCCAGCGACACGCATAACGCTACCTATGCAGGCGATGAAGACGACTATTGGAGTAAAGTAGGGCTGCGCGATTCAAGCCCTTTACTTCGCGGTTCCGTGCCGCTCGAGACGCCGAATGAAGATGGCAGCGAATACGCTCTTACTGCACAAAATACCTGGGGAGCCTCAGGCTTGGCAGGCGTGTGGGCCGAAGAAAATACGCGCGGGGCAATTTACGATGCCTTCCGCCGTAAAGAAACCTTTGGCACTACAGGCCCGCGCATGAAGGTACGCTTCTTCGCCGGCTACAATCTGCCTTCATTAGATGATCCCGCCCTGGTTAGCAAAGCCTACGAAGGCGGCGTCACCATGGGTGCAGATCTTATCGCCGAACAGGGCAATTCGCCGGAGTTTATTGCGTGGGTTGCCCGTGATGCGATGAGCGCGCCATTGCAACGCCTGCAAATAATTAAAGGATGGGTTGAGGGAGGAGAAGCACAGGAGCGTGTAATCGATGTTGCCTGCTCGGGCGGCATAGCCGTCGACCCCGCCACCAATCGTTGTCCCGACAACGGTGCCAAGGTCAATTTGAGCGATTGCAGTATTAGCAGCAACATAGGCGAGCCGGAGCTAATGGCTAAGTGGCGCGACCCCCAGTTCGATGCGAGCCAAAACGCATTCTACTATGTGCGTGCGATGGAGAATCCAACCTGCCGCTGGTCCACTTGGGACGCCATCAGGGCAGGCGTAGAACCACGCCCAGACATGGCCTCGACGCTGCAGGAACGCGTATGGTCTTCGCCAATTTGGGTCACCCCAGCTAACTAGATACGCCCTATGCCAACATTATTACGCCAGCCGCTTTTGTGGTTTCTCTATATTAGCGGCGCGCTTTTTATCGCTGATGCACGCACTGCCAACCAACCCGACACGATCGTTGTCTCCCCCGCGGTAAGGCAGCGCATCGTGCTGCTGTGGGAAACGCAGATGGGTGCACCACCCTCTGCCAACGAACTCGAGTCGCTAATCGCAGGGTGGATTGAAGAAGAGGCGCTATACAGGGAGGCAATTAGGCTCGGGCTCGAACGCGAAGACTCGATTATTAGACGAAGGCTCGTCCAGAAGCTCAACTTTATTGCCGAGTCAGAGCCGGTTGCAGAACCCGAGGAGGCGACTCTCGAAGCGTTTTATACGAGCAATATTGACGACTACACCTTGCCCGAGCGCCTCACGTTTAGACAGCTCACTTTCAGAGAGGACGCCTCGGCACTGATCGCACTCGCTGCGCTAGCCTCGGGTGCAGAGGCGGACGAACTTGGTGAGTCCACCATGCTCAACCGAGCCTATTCTTACCGCAGTGCACTCGACCTTAACTCTACCTTTGGTATGGGGTTTGCCGCGCAAATAGACACCACGGAGCTCAGCGCATGGCAGGGCCCGCTGAAGAGCAGCTTCGGATATCACCTGCTTTTTCTCAATAGCGTTGAGCCTCAACAGGCAACACCCTTCTTCGCTGCAAAAGATAAAGTCTTGCGCGACTATTCTCAGGCGAATAAGAAAACGGCGCGTCAGCGTTACATAGAAAACCTGCTCGAGAATACCGAGATACGCGTCGAGTGATTGCTTTCTTTTTTACTCGGGAGTTTTCGCAACGCGCTTGGTCGCCGCTTCTCACTGCGGGCATAACAGCGTTTCTACTCAATATTGCCCTACTTCTAGCCTCGGATGTGCAGGCGCATGAAATCCGCCCAGCCTATTTGAAACTCACACAGATAAGCGGCGGTGATGCAGCAAGCATGGCGAGCGATGAAGGGTATGTTGCAAACCAATACTCAACTTATTTCGAGGCCTCTCTGCGCCAACCCCAAATCGACGGCCGCTTCTTAGGCTTAGACCTTGGCACTAATTGCACCTCGCGGCTCTCAAGCGCGAGCCTCTCGGGCGAGGCGCTCATCGAGGTCTCACTTCTATCCTGCGGCGATGAATCGCTTCAGAAAATCGAAATACTCAGGTTAGACCGGACGATGATCGATGCGCTTGTCAGCATTACACGGCTTGATGGGAGCGAATCCAATCATCTGATCACGGCGCAAGAAACAAGCCTCGATCTCAGCAGCGCAGCCGCGACACTGCCTGCTTATCTTCTCGTCGGATTCGAACATTTAGTCTTGGGCTACGACCACATTTTATTCGTTCTAATGCTGCTTTATCTCGTGAGCAAACCACGGCAAATATTCTGGGTCGTGAGCAGCTTCACTCTTGCACATTCGCTTACCCTCGCCCTGTCGGCACTCGGTTTTGTGATTGTGGCGCAGCGACCTATCGAAGCCGCTATCGCTGCAAGTATTGTGCTACTCGCCTACGAAACACTCACCAACCGACACTCCTTTAGCCATCGTTTCCCTGCGCTTGTAGCTTTCTGTTTCGGACTTATCCATGGACTTGGCTTCGCAGGCGCACTCAGCGAAATCGGCTTACCCGAAGGCAGCCGGCTCAGCGCATTGTTATTATTTAATATTGGAATAGAGATAGGTCAGATCGCAATCGTAGTCGGCGTGATGATTGCGCTACACGTACTGCCTTTGCAGCGGCTAACATTGCCCGTCCAAACTTGGCTTCGGGCACTGCCCGCGGTGGCTATTGGTGGTGTGGCAAGTTACTGGTTTCTCGAACGCGCGGCGCAGATTTTAGCGCCGCTTCTCTCTTAGCTTATTCGAGCAAGCTCTTTCCGCGGATGACCTAGGTGCGCTCATCATTCTCAACAGAGAGTTTCGGCGTGGGTGCTGCTGGGGCACGGTCGGGGCCAAGTGTATTGCGGACAGTGCCGGCCAAAGGTTTTTCTTCCTCCAGTGCGGTCACAAGGTTGAGAGTACTTTTAAGGAACGACATACCCACTGTAATTCCTAGCACGAGCGATAAGCGCATCACCCAAGGAATATGAGTCCCAGTTAGGTGTTCGCCAATTTCGGCAATGGCGATCATTGTAATCAGGGCTACAAAGCAGGTTTTCCACACGTATTTAGCCATCTGTTGATTCCTTCTCTTCTCTCTATGGTACCTGCGACCTAAGCAGAACGACGCTAGAGTACGCTGTCATAAATAATTATCACCCACCGAACAAGCAGCAATACGGCTCAGGTGGCTATAGGGCAGCCCCGTTTCGGTGTGCCACTCGTTAAACTGCGCTTGGATTTTTGCAAGATCTCGCTTCGACGTAGGATTCTCTGCAATGTCGAGACCAATGCTGCGTAGCAGCACAACGACGTCGCGGGCTGGGATAAAACAGTCTTTGCCGACTCGGCGTAGAAACCAAAGTGCGCTCTGACCTCCAAGCCTAGAGCCATGCTTTTTAAGATAAACCATAAGCCCAATCTGATCCTCGACCGGCCACTGTGCAATAAATTCGCCAAAACCATCATTGCGACGAGACTCGTCCTGCACGAAGAACACGTTGTCCTGCAGCGCTTTGATCTTTTGCCAGTTGCGCACGACGCGCTTATCACTCGTGAAGGCCTCCCATTGCTCGGGCGACAAATAACTCAGCTTACGGGGATCAAAACCAAGAAACGCCTCTTCGAAACTGGGCCACTTATTCTCGATTACTTTCCAACTAAATCCCGCTTGGTTAATCGACTTCGTCATCATGGCAAGGTAACGGTCGTCGCCAAGCTCGATCAGCTGCTTCTTTGTTGCCACCGTGGGCAGCATAGCCTTTAACGCGCGGGCGCCGCCTTTACGCGATTCTGCTCGCAGTCGAATGTCTTCAAATCCGCTCATTTTTTCTACTTTTTTATTAATTTGAATTCGTGATGCCCTTGCTCGAACATTTTTTCAACCGGCAGCGGTTAACTCGACAGCTTGACCATGAGGCGTATTCAAATACGCTGATTCCCATTCGTCTTTTCTTTGCAACAATTCATCAAGACCGGTGAGTTTTTTGTTCTGCGCAATGGCCTCGAGTGCAGCAAGCCAATGTTCGTAGTACGTGTCACCTATATCGGCATCGCCCCTAGCTTGAGCCGCCTCGATGGCGCCCGTTAAATAGCTCGCCCATTCGGGCCAAGTAAAAGTCCCGGCTTTATGAAGCGCCAGCACAAGACCAAAAGCCGTTGCTTCCCACGGGGCCTTAAAAATAGGACCGTCTGCGTCTTTTGGCTGATACAAAAAGTCAGTCATGAGTAAGATATGGCTCCCAAAGATCTACGAACACCCGGTCTTTGCAGCTCTCTTTAATCACGCGATTACCCTGATTGGTTGACTCGCTTTTAAGTATTTCCTTCGCCGACGCTGTCTCGGTGCCATCCCCACAAGATCCCCGCTGCGGAAACAGTGCAGCGCGTGCGAACGACACGGTGTAGAGAGTCTCTCCCACAACCCTGTCTTTGTCTTGGCGATGCGCGTTGGCATCAGGGTAAATGTGCACCCCGTTTATTGCATGAATAATGCCGCGTGCGCCGTGAACATACTTGGGTGCGCGCGTATGCTCCGCTTGCGTCATTGGCAGAACTTTTACAAGCGCGCCCAGAGAGTACTTCGGCTTCCGCGAGTCGGACAGCAGTGTGGGCCCGCCCCTCGCAATCAGGGCGGCCGCCTTGGCGGGCGTTGCAGCCTCGGTAATCGGCCTGCTACGCTGCGGGTTTGACGAACTCGCGCTTATCTCTACCGAGGCGGCAAAGGGCAACGCAGACAGTTCTTCTCGCTCGAGCATGCCTTTTTCATGCAAGAGTTTCTGCAGACCAACAAGCCAAGTCTCGTAATAGCTATTATCGAGATAACGCTGCGGCGCTTGATTCTCGCGGGCATGACGCGACTCATCGATATTCCACTGCCCAAGCATGCCTGTGGCGAGTGTGAGTGCAAACGCGCGGCGCTCCCACTCTGCGTGAAAAAGCGGTTCGACTAGATCCGAGCCCTGCGCGTTAGCATTACTCGCGGGCAACACGCGGCCAAAGCCTCGCTTACCGCCGAGGTCGTGTGCGCCGATCATTCGTTCGCCTCGTCTATTTCTGGTGGGTTTATCACCTCGACGCCGATCATCGCATTGCGTGTGACGAGCGCTGCAAGCTGCGCTTCACTCCAGCCATCGGTACCGGTGGGGCGCTTCGGGAGAACGAGGTAACGCAGCTCGGCGGTGGAGTCCCAAACCTGTACGCGGGTAGCGTCCGGAAGACTCGTCCCAAACTCCGCAAGCACTGCGCGCGGCTCACTCACAGCGCGCGAGCGATACGGTGCCGACTTATACCAAGCTGGTGGCAGGCCCAATACAGTCCACGGATAACAGGAACAGAGCGTGCAGACTACGAGGTTGTGTACGTCATTCGAGTTCTCTACAACCTTAAGGTGTTCGCCCTGCCGTCCCATAAAGCCGAGGCTTGCTACCGCCTCGGTTGCATCATTAAGCAACGCCTGTCGAAACTTGTCGTCTGCCCATGCCTTAGCGACAACCTGCGCGCCATTTCGCGGCCCCACTCTATGCTCATAGGTATCGATAATTTCGTTAAGCGTCGCGGGGTCAACTAAGCCTTTTTCGATTAACAGGCTTTCGAGCGCTTTGACCCGCAGCTCCAATTCGGGAGGCGGCGCTGTATGGTCATGGTCTTCAGAATTAGACATTCGTCGGCCTCGGGTAAAGCGAAAAGAATTACGCGGGTTATTCGCGCTCGACAATAAAATCGACCTGCGCATCGCGGTAGCGTGGCAGCCTCACCGCAGCGGCGACCGCCTCCATCGTGGTAAACGGCGCATCGACTAATAAGCTGTTTAATAGCCATGCAGGCAGGTTTGCCCCAGGCTCTAGGTGACCTTCGCTCGACGCCAAAACTTTACCCTCGCCTAGCGGTTCGAAGCGCCAGCCCGAGATGGCACTCGGCAGCCTTATCCGCCGCGGATTTTCGGGCAACACGCCATCGATATTACGATTATCGAGCACTACAACGCGGGTTACCGGATCTTGTGCCCACACAAAGTGCATCACAACGTCGCGGTCTTTAATCGGAAAAGGCATGTCGTTGTGCCGATACACAAACTGCTCTGTCGCAGACACTCGCTCGACAGTATAAGACTCAGCGCAGCGCGCCTCGAGCAGCGCGCAGGCGCTTGGGTCGTCTATTAAGGCGACGAGTGAGCTTACACGGACATCCTCGAGAATCATCTCTGCACGCACGGCAGCGAAATTCGACCCCTGCTGCTCTCGCGTGAAAACACGAATACCGCCCTGCTCTTTTCGTAACTGCCAATCGGCTTCTTGTGCGCTCGCGCGCGCAGGCGCGACGAACCACGCAGCGCAGAGAAAACACAACATAGTTTGAATGCCGACTAGCGAGAAAGAATCTCGGCAAGTGCTCAACCGCATGGTGTCTCCTCTATACCCTCGATATCTATGCCCCAAAACCGATGCCGCGCTTTCTAAGCCTGCGTAAGCGCCTGTTCGATGTCGGCAATAATGTCGTCGATATGCTCGATACCAATACACAGACGAATCGTCTCCGGCTTAACACCGGCTTTAAGCTGCTCTTCAGACGTGAGTTGACGATGCGTGGTCGACGCAGGGTGACACGCAAGTGATTTAGCGTCGCCAATGTTGACGAGGCGTTTGATCATGGCAAGGGCATCATAGAATTTAACACCGGATTCGAAGCCGCCTTTAATCCCAAAAGTCAGCAGCGACGAGGGTTTGCCGCCGCAATATTTCTGCGCCAGCGCGTAGTTAGCATCGCCCTCGAGGCCTGCATAACTCACCCATTCCACCTTGTCATGCGCCGCCAAATACTCGGCTACTTTCTGTGCATTCTCGCAGTGGCGCTCCATGCGTAGATTAAGCGTCTCGAGTCCCTGCATGATCATAAACGAGCTCATCGGTGACAGAGCCGAGCCAGTATTGCGGAGCGGCACTGTACGCGCGCGGCCGATAAAGGCGGCGGCACCCAGTGCTTCGGTATACACCACCCCGTGGTAAGAAGGCTCAGGCGTATTTAGACCCGGGTAGCGCTCGGCATTGTCGGCCCACGGGAATTTACCTGAGTCGACGATCACACCGCCAATGGTGGTGCCGTGTCCACCTACATACTTGGTTAATGAATGCACAACGATATCGGCGCCGAACTCGATAGGATTACAAACAGCGGGCGACGCCACGGTGTTGTCCACAATTACCGCTACACCATGGCGATGAGCGGCCGCGCATACGGGTTCTAGATCGATGATATTGCCCGCGGGATTGCCAATCGTCTCACAGTAAACCGCCTTGGTATTTTCGTCGATGAGCTTCTCGATAGCCTCGGCCGAATCATCCTCGGCGAAGCGTACTTCGATGCCTTGGCTCGGCAGCATATGCGCAAACAGCGTGTACGTGCCTCCGTAGAGCTGCGGTGTCGAGATGATATTGTCGCCCGCCTTGGCCAGCGTCAGTATCGCGTAGTTAATTGCCGCCATGCCAGAGCTCACCGCAAGACCCGCGATGCCACCTTCCATTGCCGCCATGCGCTGTTCAAGCACGTCGTTGGTTGGATTCATTATGCGGCTGTAAATATTGCCGGGCACAGCAAGGTCAAAAAGGTCAGCGCCATGCTGTGCATCATCGAACTCGTAAGCGACTGTCTGAAAAATAGGCACGGCTACCGATTTAGTCGTCGGGTCGGTTGTGTAACCGGCGTGAATGGCGATGGTTTCTTTTTTCATGGGGAAGGTTTCCTGATTCAGGCGAAAAAAATTTGAGAGTCAGTTTATACCTTATGAAATACGCTGACGGCAACACGAGTGTATTTCTCAAAAGGATTTGTTTATCAAGCAAAGGGAAGAATAGCTGAGCTCGATGAGGGTTGCTGAGGGGACATTGAGATGAGCCGTCATTGATTTTCAAACGGCCACAAAAAAGGGGAGCTAAGCTCCCCTTTTTTGATGTCCTATATGTTTCTTAGAACTTGTATGTAACACCAGCGAAGAGGAAGCGACTAACGTCGAACAGACCAGGATATGTGTTGTTGTTACCAGTTCCAGTACCTACGTTAGTAGAGAGTGGCGCATCTTCTGCTAAAAGATTGTTTGCACCAGCTCGAACTGTGATGTTTTCGGTAACAACATAATTTGCAGACAGATCTAGATAGTTCCTAGTCTCTAAGTAGTCATTCATCTGCTCATCGCGTTGCGAAGCAGCGCCTGCGTCCAACCCATATAGAGTTGTTTCGCCTACATGACGCCATGTCATAGCTAGTCCTAAGCCGCTAACAGGAGTGACCCAGTTAGCTAGCACTCGGTGAGTATACTCAGGCGTTGGAAGAGCGCACTGGCCTGCATATATATCTACACACTCGATAGCAGCAGCACCTGAAAATGGTACTGAGTTATTGGTATCTAATATCGTGCCGGCATAGTCGAGGCTGACCGCACCCCAATTTCCAAGATCGAGAGAGTAAGCGACGTTAACGTCAAAGCCCTTAGTTTCAAGTGAAGTGATATTGGCATTTTGCTGACTAATACCAGCTAAGCCTCCACCAGGAGCGTCGTTGCTAAGCCAAAGGGTTCCAGCAGTATCACGCTGAACCAGGCCGCAGAAAGTACCCGATCCGGCGCCGCCCGCTATACATCCATCAAGACTAGACTGCGCTGGAATGCTGCCAATTGCATCTGTAACCTCAATATCGAAGTAATCAACAGAAACAGTTAAGCCTTCAACAAAGTTAGGCGTGTATACAACACCCAAGGTTGTCGTATCGCCTGTCTCAGCCACAAGATTCGGATTACCACCTGTGATCAAATTATACTGGCCAGCTGGGTTATCCTCAATTCCACCGCTGTACTGAGCAGCTGTCGCGCCGGTACGGGCACAGGCTTCTGCAGATGCGGCGGGAGATACACCCGGCGCAGAGGCGCAGGGATCGAACAAACCGTTCTCCCCAGTAGAAAGATCAGTCAGACCTGTGTTGATGCCAACATAAAGGTCAAAGACATTCGGCGCGCGAATTGCTCGCGATTGGTTAATGCGGAACCTAACTTCTTCAGTAGGCGACCAGCTAGCGCCAACGAACCAAGTATCAGCATCGAAAGTGTTGCTGATTCCGTTGCCATTTGTTGTGTAGTCAGAGTAACGGTAGCCAGCAGAGATGCCTAGCTCTTCAGCCATTGGCATCCCTGAAATTAGCGGTATTGAGACTTCCATAAAGATTTCGTCAACCTCAATCTTACCAGCTATTGGCAAAGTCGCGCCGCCCGTGCCAGTTAGGCCCCGACCGCCTGAGATTTTAGAGATGTCATCTGCCAAGCGTGAGAGCTTATCAGTCCGAGTCTCGAAACCAACTAGGCCTGAAATGCCCGCATCCGCGTAAGGACTTTGAAGACCGTAACTTGTGAGATCGCCTTCAACTGTGCCTCCGAGCACAAGCTGCTCCGTCTCACCGGTGACGATTCCTGTTCCCTGAATGAAATCTGTTTGAGCTGACGTTACAGCTGTGCTGCCGTCTGCATTGCGCTCAAAGATATTCCAAGGCACACATCCACCCGAAGTATCACGACACACGGCATTACCTGCACCGTCGTCTACCGCGAACAAGGCCTGCTGGACGCGCTTGAAGTTTAAGTCGCGCTGTGAAATTCGAGTGCCTTTAGTACCTGAGAACTGAGCGAAAATGTCCATCGTGAAGTCATCACCGATGTCTCCGCGAAGACCCGTGACCGCTCGCCACGTGCTGTTCTCATACGTGCTGATACGTGGTCCGCCTTCAACGTTTCGATGAGAGTTGATGAACTGCACGTCAGCAGTTCCACCGGCAGCTAAAATATCGTTACAACTAACGAAATTTTTGTCGGTGTCGAAGTTGCCGGTAAAGTCGGCAAAAGAGAATGCACCTGCACCGTTAGGACCGCGCCCTGCCTGCAGCAAAGGATTATCACAGTTTGTTTCAAACGGTCGGTTGAAAGAAGCTGATTCAGCAATCTGTGCAACCGTTTTGTTATTCATGTAGCTCGTATCTGCGTAGGCTTCTAAGCCACCAGTGATTTCATAATAACCACTTGCGCCAAGGTTCCAACGCTCCACAGGGCGCTGGTAATGGTTGCGAGCACCGAAATTATACGTCTCAGCAGCGCCGCCAGCGAAAGGAGTGAGGGTTCCGTCTTCTTGTTGGAATACTGTGCCAGCAACGCCGTTCGACAAAGTGCCGTTGAACCGGCGGAAGTTGGACGAACCTACGCAGTTAATAGTAGACGTGCCGCCAAGAGTACAAGCGCCAGTGTCTCGATCTACACCCAGGAGCTCTTGTTGATCTTCATAGCTGCCGAAGATGCTGATATTGCCGTCGCCCGCAGCTGTGTTGACACCCATCAGGAAGGACATCAGACCAGATTCACCCGAAGTCACGCCACCAGGATTGGCAATGCCGTTGCGTTGGAGAACGTCAGCCATAAAACCATTGTCGTTCGGATTTTCGTTAGTACCATATTGGTAGTCCAACTCAAAACCTTGAAAGTTCCGCTTGGTAATAAAGTTTACAACTCCAGCAACCGCGTCAGAGCCATATACCGCCGAAGCGCCGGCAGTAACGATGTCAACGCGCTCCACAAGTCGAGTTGGAACTAAATCTACGTTCGCAGCTGACGAGAACGGGCTACCGAAAGGAAGCCTCTTGCCGTCGATGAGGACCAAAGTTCGAGTTGCACCAAGTCCGCGAAGGTTGAGCGTTGAAGTACCCGTGGCGCCGTTTGCCACTTTTGAGGTTTGCGATACAAATACATTAGGAAGGATGTTTACAACGTCTTCAATCCTAGATGCACCACGGCTGTCAATTTCCTGGGCGCCGATCTGCACTAGAGGCACTGAAGAGGTTACGTTAGACCTTGTTAATCGCGAGCCCGTGACTACCAGCTCTTCGATTTCATCGTCTTGTGCGAATGCGCTTGGTGCGAATCCGGTCGATCCTGCAGCAATAGCGGCGAACGCTACGCTGAAAGCAGATGCCTTGCGGTTTAATTTGAACATTAATTGTTCTCCCATGAACACATAAAAAAGCGTTTACCGACATCGGTCATGACGCTATTTGTCTCGATTTTATTAACTCACATCCAGCTGGGTGAGCCCTTGTTGCCGGAAGCCAGCAAAAACCACTAGCGCCTCCAGCCCAAAACTGCCACATTTTAGACATATAATTGCTGTATTTCCAAGATATAGATGGAAGTTATCAGTAAAATACTCATTTCCGCTCCCAAGCGGTGCGGTTCCGCAATCGATTTTCTTTGACAGCTGTTGAGATTTGCATCTTTTCGGCCCATGACGCACGCAGCACGAATCTAGATCAGTCCGCACATGAAGGTGTTCAGCCTTGCAGGCCTCGCGTATGGATGGCTTTGGGGTGAAGGCAACTCGTTCTAACTTAGTCAAAAAGCTCTGGCCGCAATTCGGCAAATGGGGCCGAGCGGCCAACCGATGAGGTGTATAGAGGCTGTCGAACCTGCCAAACGCTCTCTGTCTTCACGGTGTTTTTGAGCGTATTGAACATCAAGCAACCCTCTTCCCAAGGCTCACCAAGAAAATTCAGCAAATTCGTGATCGTTTCTTGAGGCGCTGTGACCAGTGCCTCGTACTCAACAGTAAAAATGTCTTGGCCGAACAGGCTTTGCCAGTGTGTCATCAGATCAGTCTGTAGATTGATGTAGTGACGAATAGTCCTGATGTCTGTCGCGTAATGCTGAGCCTGACCAAATCGAGTGGAATAGATTGACCACGCGATATCGTGCCATGCTCGATGGGTAACAATGATCTTAGCCGCGGGGAAAAGCGCCTTGATTAATCCGAGGTAGAGGAAATTGTCAGGCCGCTTGTCGGTTAGACGCGTATTTCTGTCAAAAATG
>Ga0209533_1001619_pt1 | contig 21001 bp, 21 predicted proteins | sample COG_04_FD_184748 | JGI IMG/M metagenome (GOLD analysis project Ga0209533, IMG submission 184748) | Pelagic Microbial community sample from North Sea - COGITO 998_met_04 (SPAdes) (version 2) | ecosystem: Environmental > Aquatic > Marine > Neritic zone/Coastal water | place: Helgoland, sampling...
ATCCGTCTTATTTTTAGACTATTTAGACCATTTTATTTCCAATTCTGCCACAAAAAGAGTACAAGGATATGGAACAGTGGGTTTGGCATATAATACCATTCGGACTTATAAATCGCTTTTTCGAATCGTAAAAGCCTATGAATTTGAAAAATCAGAGAAATTGTATTTGAACGCTATTGACAAATATACCGCCGAATCTTTTACCCGTTTTCTCAAAATTGAACAGCAGTATAGTGATAATTACTGTGGTCAGCTCTTAAAATTATTGAAAATTATTCTGCGTGATGCTGAGAAAAGTGGCTTGGAAGTACACCCCTACTCCAATTATATAGAATCTTTTAAGCAGAAAAGTTCCGATCGAATTCTTCATATTTTAAATCCACAGGAAATAAAAGCATTAAAGGGATTAAAGCACATCCCAGCAGCATATACAGATAGTTATAATTGGTTATTGATTGGTTTGTGTATCGGGCAGCGAGTCTCAGATCTATTAAAGTTGAGCCCGGATAATCTTAGAAAAGCCCCTACTGGATTATATATAGATATATTACAACAGAAAACAAAGAAGGCGGTGACTGTTGGAGTGGCTGACACTTTAGTTATTAAAATTCTAGAGAATGAATTCCCAAGAAGAGTTTCGCAAGTAGTGTTCAATAAACAGATCAAAGCACTTTGTAGAATAGCAGGAATAAATGAATTGGTGTCTGGATTTAAAAACAATCCGAAGACTAGAAGGAAGGAAGTTGTTTCTGCACCGAAGTATGAGTTTGTGACCTCACATATTATGCGACGTTCTTTTGCATCAAATTACTATGGTAAAATTGAAACACCGCTGCTTATGAATATTACAGGGCATTCTAAAGAAAGTACTTTTCTGACTTATATTGGAACTCATCAAAATAAAGATGCACTGGCAGATTTATTTATGCAACAAGCGGGGGTTATTTGGTAATTTTACTTTTTTATTCCTAACCTTCTTTTATAGAAAGCTAAAGAAGTCAATTTATTAAATAACCAAAAGCGATACTCTTTGTATATAATAGATTTATAAATAATGTTCAATCTATGTTTTAACAGAAGATACCTCTTAATGTATTTATGTCGTCTTTTTGTTCTATTGCAGTTGGTAAACTGACTGTTAAAAACATTTAAATACGAAGTTACCTTTTTTGTATTGTTGTATTCTAAACTATCTACTTTATTAAAAACTTCATAACATGCTGCTAAAAAACAATTCAAAGGATTATTTAATTTATCTAATGCATTTACCGCAGTCTTTGCATTTGTTTTTTTAGACAATAAAAAAACATCATAGGCATTTCGTAAAGCCATTCTCTTATAATAAAAACCACTGTCGTTTATTTGATTCGCAATGATGGATAAGTTCAATTTGTTTGCATAACTCAAAACAGAAACTCCTTTTATAATCTGACTGTCTTTCACTACAAAACTATAATTAAATTCGTTAGCGTACTTTTCTATTAAAAGTTCTTTATGAATTTCTACACCTGCAATACTATCTTTTTTAAGAAGTCTTGGGTAATGTCTATATGAGGACTCGAAAGTTGCTCTTTTATAATATCCAAACTCTCTTAAAATAGTAATCGCTTTCGGAAAGTCTATTTTTGAAAAAATAAAATCAATGTCCCCCACCATCCTTTCGGCAATATCATCATATATTCCTGCTAATAGGTTACCAGTTCCTTTTAAAAACATAGGTCTAATATTATTCGCTAATAATAGGCTGTTTAGTTCTTTTGCTTGGGTAATTATTTTTTTATTACGCTCCCGGTTTAAATCAGTAATATACTCCATGTAGCTCACCAACTCTTGAGGTAAATACTGCAAGAAATCTACACGTTTTAAATTACAATACAATGCCGGAAACACATAATGAGCAGTACTTACTTTTACAACAGCATCCCAGTCTATAGACTTTGATTTTAATTGCTTTTCTATTTCTTGTCTATTTTTTTCTTCCAAAGAAATAGTCAAAGATTTGGCAATAAAAAATAAGGTTTCTTTATAATTCAATTCATGATTTTTGTTATACAAAAAAATTATTTGGTTGGATCTGGATCTTTATTGAAGTGATCTTCTCTTTTCTCTTTTAGTTGTTCTAGGGTAAATTTGTCTCGTACAGACTTTGTTTTTGGGAAGATATAATTAGACAGGGTTACAAAAACTTTTACCCGTTCTGTTTTAGTGAGTTTTTCTTGGTTTACCAGCAAAAACTCACGCACTTTTTCATAGAGAATTTCCATCTTTTCTTTGATGGTAGGTCCTTCTTTTTTAGCAGGTCCTCTTTTGGATTTTTTTCCTGCTTTCTTTGCTGAATTTGGATCGAATGGCATGTGTATTAAAATTAAATTCTCATTCAAATTTAGTTAAAAAAGTTTACTTCTTTAATAATCAACTACTAGACTGAATCATTTATTGTTATAATTTTTTTTATAATATTCTTTGTAGTCACCAGAAGTTATATTTTCTAACCATTTACTATTATCTAAATACCAAGCAACTGTTTTTTCGATTCCCTCTTCAAATTGCAAAGAAGGCTCCCAGCCTAATTCGTTTTTTAATTTATTAGAATCAATAGCATATCTAAGATCATGGCCAGCCCTATCAGTTACATAGGTAATTAATTTTTCAGAGGTTCCATCTTCTCTTCCGAGCAATCTATCTACGGTTTTAATCATTACTTTGATTAAATCTATGTTTTTCCATTCATTGAATCCTCCGATGTTATATGTGTCTCCTAATTTCCCTTTATGAAAAATAACATCAATAGCTCTTGCGTGATCATTTACAAACAACCAATCTCGAACATTTTCTCCTTTTCCATAAACAGGTAGCGGTTTATTATTTACTATGTTATTAATAAATAGCGGAATTAGTTTTTCTGGAAACTGATACGAACCGTAGTTATTAGAACAATTAGAAATTACAACAGGTAATCCGTAGGTATCCGAAAAAGCTCTTACAAAATGATCTGAAGATGCTTTGGATGCAGAATATGGGGAGTGAGGATCATAGCTCGTCGTTTCTGTAAAGAATCCTTCTTCACCCAATGAACCATACACTTCGTCTGTTGAAACATGATAAAACAACTTATTTGTAAAGTCAGTATCCCAATATGCTTTTGCTGCTTGTAATAAACTAAGAGTTCCCATCACATTGGTCTGTGCGAAAGAAAATGGATCTTCAATAGAACGATCTACATGTGATTCTGCCGCTAAGTGAATGACCGAATCAATCTTATAATCTATGAAAACCTTTTTCACATTTTCAATATCGCAAATATTACACTTTATAAAAGTGTAATTTTCTTTGGTTTCTATGTCTTTTAAATTATCTAAATTACCCGCGTAGGTCAATACATCCATATTTATAATATGGTATTCTGGATATTTATTTACTAATAATCTTACCAAGTGAGAGCCTATAAAACCAGCGCCTCCAGTTACTAATATATTTTTCATGGATTAATTTTTTATTTTTTCTATACAATCCTTTAAAGAATCTCTCCAATAAGGAATTTCAATTTTAAAATCTGTTTTTATTTTAGATTTATTCAATACTGAATATTGAGGTCTTTTTGCCAAGGTAAGATAGTCTTTGGTTTGTATCGGATTCACTTTACAATTCTGTCCTCCCAGTTCCATAATCGAAATAGCAAAGTCATACCAAGAAGCTACGCCTTCATTAGAGTAATGATATAGGTTTCCATTATTACTGATTTTTGCTGAATTCACCGCAGTAAGGATCTCTAAACAGGTTTTAGCCAAATCTCTTGCATAGGTAGGTGTTCCCACTTGATCAAAAATAACTCCCAAATTTTCTTTCTCGTTTCCAAGACGCAACATTGTTTTGACAAAATTATTTCCATAAGAAGAATACAACCATGAAGTTCTAATGACAATAGCATCAATTGCACTATTGAGAGCTGCAAGTTCTCCAGCTCTTTTAGTTTCTCCATATACTCCAATTGGGCTCACTGGATCTGATTCTTTATATGGTAAAAAATGATTACCATCAAATACATAATCAGTAGAGATATGAATCAACTTTCCATTTACTGTATGTAAAGCATTGACAAGATTTAAAACTCCATTTGAATTCACTTTTTTTGCAATATCTGCATCCTCCTCTGCTTTATCGACTGCCGTATAAGCTGCACAATTAATAACAATATTTATGTCATAATCAATAATAAAAGCCTGTAATGCTTCAAAATTACAGATATCCAACTCAGGAAGATCTTTAAAAATAAAGTCTAACTTTTTGTAATTAGCTGCTAACTCTTTAATTTCTGATCCTAGTTGTCCGTTTGATCCGGTAATTAATACTCTCATATTTTAGTTTGTAAAAGGAGATTTAAATTCTAAAAAAAAAGGAAGTTCAGCATCTTTTGCAGAAACCTTCACTATACTATCTATTAATCCCCATTGAATATTTAACTCCTTATCGTTCCACCGAATACCTGCATCGTGATCTGGTGCGTAGGTATTGTCTACTTTATAGGCAAAAGTAGCGCTGTCACTTAAAACCAAAAAACCGTGTGCAAAACCTCTAGGCACAAATAACTGTCGTTTATTTTTTCCTGATAATAGCACGGCAACATGCTCTCCATACGTTTTTGAGTTTTTTCTAATATCTACGGCTACGTCAAGAACTTCTCCTTCAATACATCTTACTAGTTTGGCTTGCTCAAAAGGCGGTTTTTGAAAGTGAAGACCACGCAATACGCCCTTAGATGATTTCGACTCATTGTCTTGAATAAAAGAGGTTTTACCAACAACTTCTTCAAACTTCTTTTTATTGTAGGATTCTAAAAAATACCCTCTATTATCTCCAAATACTGTAGGCTCAATAATAATTACATCCGATATTTTTGTTTTTATAAACTTCATTATTCTTTAATTATATTTAATAAATATTGACCATAGCCATTTTTTTTCAAAGGCTCCGCTAACCTCTTTACTTGTGCTGCATCAATGTAATTCATTCTAAAAGCAATTTCTTCCAGGCAAGCTACTTTTAATCCTTGACGTTTTTCAATAGTTTCAATAAACTGACCTGCTTCCATTAAAGAGTCATGAGTACCTGTATCCAACCATGCAAAGCCCCTTCCTAATAATTCTACCTTTAAGTTTTTTTGTTTTAAATATTCTTGATTTACTGAGGTAATTTCCAATTCTCCCCTATGAGAAGGAGCAACATTTTTAGCAATTTGAACTACATTGTTTGTATAAAAATACAAGCCCACTACGGCATAATTGGACGCTGGATGTTCAGGTTTTTCTTCTATGGAAGTTACAATTCCATCTGAATCAAACTCAGCAACACCATAACGCTCAGGATCATTTACGTAATAGCCAAAAACAGTTGATTTTCCTTTTGTTACATTTTTTATAGCATTTTGCAACATTCCAGTAAAACCATAACCGTAAAAGATATTATCTCCAAGTACTAAACACACATCATCATTTCCAATAAAATCTTCTCCAATAATAAATGCTTGAGCAAGACCATCTGGACTTGGTTGTTCTTTATAAGATAACTTTAGGCCTATTTCAGAGCCATCTCCTAATAATTTTTCAAAATTCGGCAAATCTTCAGGAGTGGATATAATTAAAACCTCTTGAATCCCAGCTAACATCAACACTGATAACGGATAGTAAATCATCGGTTTGTCATAAACGGGTAATAATTGTTTAGAAACCCCTTTTGTAATGGGGTACAATCTTGTTCCACTTCCTCCTGCTAAAATAATTCCTTTCATCTTTTATTTTTTATTTTTAAATAATTCAAAATTTGATTTTATATTTTCTAATCGTGAACTTCCAAAAACAACATAATCTAATTTAAGATTATTTATATAATCAATTGAATGAGGAATATTAGCTGCCCCACTTGCAAAAATACTCATTCCCATTAATTGATATTTAGGCCTAGATTTTATAAAATCTTCAACGGTGTTTAAGGAAGGAAAAACATTAAAACCTTCTTTATTTATATTAAAACAAACAACCAAATCTTTTAACCAATTTGCTTCTTGTTCATTTTTTAAAAGTTTATCAAACATAATTGGGTTTAATGTAATAATCCCTGGCTTATAACCCATATTGCTTACTGATTTAATGAACTCAATAAGTATATCGCCTCTCCCCATTCCTAACAATAAATCAGTGATGATATTCTGCATATAAATATAACTTCCTTTTTTTAGATTTTTAGGCACTTCTAGATTTAAGGCAAGGGGTGTTACACTCTTTAGGTTTTGTGTGGCCACTAATTTTATACCTCCAAGGAGATTTTTAATAAAAGAAGTGTTTTTGATAATATGCCCAAATAAACTCATCATTCCATTTTCATTTACCATACTGGCATACTTATGGGGATAAGGAATGCTATAATGTATTTCTTTAGCACTATCAAACTTACTAGTATTTACAATTTCATAGCCTTGCTCGTTAGAGTTTATCATAAAACCGTCCATGCCAATGGATAAAGACTCATTGATGAATACCTCAATCTTTTTTATTTTATCAAATTTCAACTTCGTTGTCGCTCCTTTTTCAAGATCGAAATGATTGATGCCAAAAAACTGATTATCTCCTAGTATTATTTTCATTATTTAAAATTTTTTGCATTAATGTATTAACCGATAAGGCGTCATTTACACTAGCCATTATTTTCTGATCTCCAAGTAAATCTAACATTTGATTAGTAAAGTCTACACCTCTTAGATAAAAGGGAACAGCTATGGATAGATCAGTGACCGCTACTTTCTCTATAAAATCTCCATTACTATTATATTTATTTATTTGCTGTTGATCTATAGAATATTTGGACCCATCTTTCATTTCTACTTCTATCCCAAAAACGGGTTTTCTTACTTCTTTTTTTACCCAATTAAAATATAGTGAAATAGAAATATCACTTTTTGTTTTTAATGTAGCCTCAACAATATCATCAATATCAGATATTATAGATTCTTTTTTTGAACTTAGAACGTCCATTTGATCATTGTCAACTATGTATTGGATTGCATCAATTACATGTGACCCCATTTCATTTAAAACACCAGAAAAAGATCCATTGCGCCAACCTGTTGGTTTTTTCTCAATAGTGTTACTCAGATATTGGCCGTGAATAGATTTAATATCTTGAGGGTTAACATTAGCTTTAACCCATTGAATACAAGGATTAAAACGAAGCACATAACCTATATAGATATCATTGGACTCTGAAATATGATTCAGCTTAGTATTTGTATAACCCCCAAAAGGTTTCTCAACAAATATTTTTTTATCTCCTCTCTTTACACTCTTTTCGAGAAGTTGAAGGTGTATAGACGGAGGTGTTGTAATTAAAGTAATATCAAAAGCATCGTTTAAAGATGAATCATCAGCATAAAACTTCGCTTTTAAATTTTTCTTTAATATCGAACGAAGTATTTTGTTTGGTTCAATTACTGAAAATTCAAGATCAGGATTTAAACCGTTAAGTATAGCAAAATGGGTTAAACCCATTCTTCCAAATCCGTAAATTAAAACTCTTTTCATTTATTTATTTATTTTTAATTTTATAATTCTAACCGTTTATGTAAGTTGATGATTTTTTAAAATGGTAATCATCTTTTTTTACAAAATATCTATATTTTATTCTTGTTTTGAGTGATAAAAATTCTAATCTTTTTTTAGACCAAAAAGGGATATAATCATTAATCTTTTTTTCCAATTTATTTTTTTGTAAAAGTTTCATAGTTTCTCCTACGGTAAGAAACAAAGCAGATTCTTTTTGTCCTAAGTATTCGATTGTTTTTTTAAATTCTTTATCTATTTCACCGTTTTTATAGAAATATCCTAAATGTGTGTATAAAATACATACACCACCTTCTTTTTCAAGCTTATTTATTGTCCTTTTATTAACCATTTTGTTAAACATCCACTGATTAGATGCAAATGTTGAGGAATACCAAAAATTACAAAATTCATCATATTTTTTATCTTTATACGGCATATATGGATTAACCTTTAAAGTATTAATATTATCAATTTCGTAATTCCTACTATATTTTATATGTTTCTTATGAAAATCTCCCCAGAAGTAGTCAGACCCTCTAATTTCACCAAAGAAATTATTATAATTAGAATACATCGTTTTTACTATTAGATTAAATGGAAAACTAAATCTTTTGCTCCCACAATAAATATTATCAGGGTTGTAAGAATGGTTTACATGAAGTTTAGGGAAATCTCCCAAAATTTCCTTATACTTATTTAATCCACTAATAATCTCATTACGCTTATAATCTCCACTTCCGACATTATGAAGAGCAATTTCAAATCCTTTGTTTTGGATATCTAATATAAATTTTTTGTATTTATGGTCATCTAAAGAATCCCCTTTAGATCTATCATTATCTCTCACCCCATGAACCCATACTGTTTTAGTTGTTCTCAGGTTATTTTTATGCAATAAATCATAAACTGGTTTTATTTTATCAAAAAATGCGTCATCAGTGTCGTCAATGATGGTGAAAATAAATTTTTTTCCTTTTGGTAAATGTAATTTCATATTACTTTTTTAAAAAAATCTGTTACCATTTAAATAAAACTCCTTAACATCTGAGCTAACAGGAAATTTATTATAATTACCTCCTTGATTTTTTATAGATGTATTAATTTTGTTTGACTCAATTAACTCTAATGAATCTATAAATAAATTATTAGCCTCAATTTTACATTTTTTAACTAATTCCGATTGAGTCATACCGTTACTAATTTTAATAATTCTCTGGGCAATTATGGGTCCATCATCAATTCCCTCTGTTAATTTATATAAAGTTACGCCAGTCTCCTTATCTCTATTTTTTAGAGCCCAAAAAGAAGGCATTAGTCCTTTATGTTTTGGCAATAATGAAGAGTGAATATTTAAAACTCCGCATTTAGGTATATCTAGTACTTGTTTTTTTATTATTTGGTTACCTGCAATAATAATAATAACATCAGGTTTTAATTTTCTAAGAATGTCAACGTTACTTTTATTGTTAATACTTGAATTTAATTCCCAAAGCGGTATTTTGGCGTTATTAATCTCTCTAATAACACTTTTTTTTAAAATAAATTTTCTTAACAAAAATTTTAAAGTATAGTAAACAAAAAATTTAAATCCAAAAGTTTTATATGTTTTAAATACTTTTTGATAAAAGCTTTCTTTTTTCCCAAAAGGTGATGCATTTGTAACAATTGCTTTAACTAATGTATGATTTGGCTCTTTTGATATTTTCTTTATAAAGTCTTTAGTTGTTTCTGCTAGATAAAACGGGTCATTCTGGGTCAATAGGATTATTCTCATTTTTTGGTATTTAATATTTCAAACATAAAGTCTTCGATGGTTCTATGAATCTTTTTGGGTGTATTGTCTTTTATTTTATTATAATTTAATTGAAGGGATTGCATTTTTAAATCATGAAATATTGTATTATCTCGATTAAAGAATGAGTTTTTAGTTACATATTTATTGTTGGTAATTATTTTTGTGCCACAGCTTAATGCCTCAAAACAACGTATTGTAATTCCTGATTGCTTTGGATGAGCTAGGTCTAAGGTGAAATTAGATGTTTGAAGAACGTCTATATAAGCCTTGTAATCTAAAGGCTTGAATGAAATATGATTCCAGTACTTAATATAATGTATAGGGTTATTAAGAAAATTAACAATAAAAGATAGAATGTTTTTTTCATAAATGAATATGAAAGTATCTTTTTCTTTAAGATCTTTGAATATTCCATTTATATACTTTAATCGATTTGAATGATTTCTAACAATTACTGAAAGTGAATATTTTTTTATATTTTCATTTGAATTACTGGGTAAGGAAGAAAACAATTCAACTTGAGGAATAGAATGATTAATACTATCATTGTAATCAAAAGTACTATACTTTGTTAGGTTTTTATACCATTTCAGTGAATTTTTGAAATATAAAAAAGAATCAAAATTATATCCTATCACTTTTGGGGAAACGGATTTAAATTTATTTATCAGAGATTTTGACATTCCTCTTCCTTTAAAAATTAGAATTAGATCATATCTTTTATCCTTCAAGTAATTATCTGTTATAACTTTCTCGGTTATTCTTTGTTGAATTGGAATTTGAAATTCACCCATTAGTTTACCGAATAAATTATTAGGGAATTCATCGTTAATTAATTCAACTTTATAGCCCTCAGAAATCAGGTACTCTTGAATACGTTTGGAAAAAGAGTAAAATGATAAAGGAAATAGTAATAAACAGTTTTTCAATTTGATTAATTTATAAGTTTGTTTAAGAAATTTTGAATATAAAATTCTGAAAAAGTTTTATTTTTTTCTTTCAAAGGAATATTAATAAAATCTAATATTTTTTTTGAATCTATTTTTTCAATATATAGAATCCGGTCATCAGAATAATAATTCTCATTAATTGAATTTTTACTATTAGTTATAATTTTTTTACCAGCGCATAAATTTTCTATAAATCTCATGGTGTGTCCCATCTGAATGTGGTTTGAGAAATCAAAAACCGTACTAGAATTACTAACTAAGTGAATAAATTTTTTATTTGAAATATTAAAAAAACGAACGTCCAAAGGAAAAAACCCATTTAATAAGAGTTTTAAAAAAATAACAGGACTACATTTCATAAAATATGAAAAGCTTATATCCTTTGCAGCACACAACTTTTTAAAATCTTGAATTGACCTATACCTTTCAATTGACACAATATTTCCAACAAAATAGACGGAATTTAAATTTTGTTCTATCTTTCTTAAATTCTGAAATTTGGAAACACAAAATAGTGGTAGGTAATTAACATTAAGATCTTTAGCATCAGCTGGGTCAAATGTATAAACTTCGTTAAAGTGATTAATGTAAGGACTAAAATCATGTGTTTTGATTGCATCCCAATTATATAAAATGAATTTTGAATTAGTGTGTTTCTTTTTTAATTTTAAAAAAATATCCATTTTCATAAAATGAACTTGTAGAAAAAAAACATAATCATATGAATTATTTTTTTCCTTTTCTAGTATCCCCTTATGATAAGAATCAACGAATGAATTGTATGTTTTTTCATGCAGGGTTTGAATAATTTTATGTTTCAATTTCCTGGGCTTAAGTGAATAATAGGTAACATCAAAATTATTACTTCTTAAAACAGATATCATTTCAGTTGTATAATGATGGTAATCTAATCCAATAAATAGTATCTTTTTATTCTTTAACATCTTAATTGTTTTTTTGAAGAGACCGTTCCCGAAAGGAGTATTAAAATAAAGAAAGGGGTATATAACAAAGGCTCTGTAAAGAGAAACAGAAACATTGAAACATAAAATAATGTTTTATGTTTCATAAAGAAACTCTGTTTATACATAAAATATAGAATAATAAACCCCCACAAAATCCCTGTTGAGTAAAAAAGTGTAGCAATTGAATTGGTGTTCGCCCGATCTGTTTCAAGTCCGGGAATTAAATTAAATAAATCTTTTCTAGCAACTTCTTGATATTTTATGGTACTAAAACCAATTCCCCATGGGTTATTTATAGCGAGGTTAAATCCAGTAAGGGTATCATAATTTCTAGCTAAAAATGATCCACTTTTTTCACCTGATATTTTTTCTTCAGCCTGGTTAATCGTTAAATTTAATAATCCTATAATTAAGGGTAGAAATAAAATAGCTAACAATATATTTTTAAGTTTGAACTTTATTGAAATTAAGTAGTAATAGGATATTAATAAAAAAGACACAACTATTCCAGTCGTTGACAATGTTAGAAAAACAGAAATTAATATTATTGTTACCAAACGAATATTTACTTTTTTTGCAAGAAATAAATTTATAAATAAAAAAATATTTAGATAAACTTGCAAAACTCCCGGCTCCCAGAAAATTCCTTGGCTACGACTAAATAAATGGCCGAGATTTTCAGTTCCGAAAAATAATAAAAAAGAATACGTATTTGTTTCAGGTATTTTAGTTAAATACTGAAAAAACAAAATAACAACTACAAAATTAATAAGGCCATGTATTGTAATCCAATAAAGAACAGAATGTAGCTCATCAATAAAATTTATTTTCTTTAGATAAATGAAATTCAATAATAATGTAGCCATAATAAATCTAACTGATCTAAAGAAAACAAACTGAATATCTTCCATATCATTAGCAATAATTACAGCATAAAGTAAATAGATAAAAGAAAAAAACATCACCGGAATTATAGCTCTATGTATCTTAAATATTTTATTTTTAATATATAAGATAATTAAAAGAAGTGTTGGTATTAGTGTTGAAAAAGCAATACTAAATACTTGAACACCACCGCTGATGAAGATCAACGAAAGTAAAGTAAATTTGAATAATATGTTTTTATTTTTGATGTTCAAACAATAATTATTTAAATAGATTTCTTTCTTTCATTTCAGTTATTGATTTTTCATAATCAGATGATGTCATAATATTTTGTTGCATTACCCAATTAGTGAAATTTTCAACCCCTTTGTTAAAACTAAATTTTGGTGAATATCCCAGTTTATTTTTAGCTAAACTTATGTCAGCAAAATTATGTCTAATATCACCAATTCTATAGTTGCCAGAAACTTTACATTTACTATTACTATTATATTTTTTAAGCAATATTTTTGTTAGATTATTTACAGTAGTTGACACTCCAGAACCTACATTAAAAACCAGATTATTTCCTTCTTCTTTTTCCAATCCTAAAATTGTAGCTTGAACAACATCATCTATATAAACAAAATCTCTACTTTCTTCACCATCCTCAAAAATATTAATATCCTTATCATTTAACATTAAAGTTGAGAAAATTGATAATATTCCGGTGTAAGGGTTTTTTAAAGATTGACCAGGACCGTATACATTTTGGTATCTAAATCCTACCACTGGAATTTTAAGCGCTGCTCCTATGACCATAAACATTTGTTCTTGATTTTGCTTGGTAATACCGTAAATGGAGGTAGGGTGAATTTTAGAATCTTCTGAGGTAGGTGAAATTTCAACTACTTCATCACATATTGGGCAACGACAATCAAAATTATTATTATCCATATCATCCTCATTTCTAGCAATAGGATATACAGAGCCATGCTTAGAACATTCATATTTTCCTTCACCATAAATTGCTCTTGATGAGGCTATAATTAATTTCTTTATTTTGTGTTTTCTATTCGCTAATATATCTAATAGTAATGCTGTACCATTTACATTCACATCGCAATATCTCTCAATTTCATACATAGACTGACCAGTTCCTGTTTCTGCCGCTAAATGAATAACTGCATCCTGATCTTTTAAAGATTCAATCCAATCTTCTTTTGAGGTCACAGTACCATTTCGGAAAGTGACTTTATCTTTTATTGACATGTATAAAGGGGAGTCTTTTTCCGGGTTTACTCCGTGTATTTGTTTTGATAAATTATCTAATATTGTAACTCTGTAATTTTTTTTTATTAATTCTAGCGCTAAATTCGAACCAATAAATCCTGCTCCTCCCGTTATTAGTATGTTTTTCATTTTCTTTATTTTATTTTATAATTTTCTCAAAGACATTAATTTAATGTACACAACAGATTACTTTTAATCACTTTTCTCCCATCTTTTGGCAGTAATATTAAACTTTTTTATGATTACAGCTGGACTGCCTACAACAACTGAGTAATCTGGAATGTCTTTTGTTACAACAGAGTTTGCTCCAATAACACAATTTTTACCAATTTTAACACCTAGGATACAAACATTCTCTCCAATCCATGTTCCATCTCCTATTTCAACATGATTAATCTGTTTTATTTTTTGATCCATTATTGGAATTGTGACATCTTCATAGCAATGTAGATTATCTGTTATATATACTTTATCTGCAGTAAGTACTTTCTTCCCAATCACAATTTTTTCTGTTGCAAAAATATGATTAAAATTACCAATAGACGTTCCATCACCTATTTCAAGAATTGGGCTTTCTAAACCAGTTAAAGGCATTGCTGATAAAGAAGATTTATATGCTATATATACATTATCTCCTACACTAATATTTTTCATTCCTTCTATCTTAAGAGGGAATATAACAGATGATTTTTTTCCAAATTTTTTAAATGAAAATCTAAAAAAAAATCTAAATAATCTTGAATATAAAAAATTTATTATTCGTTGATATAACATATTTACATGTTTTTATGGGCATTTATTAATTTTAACTCTATTAAATTGTATAATATTATTTTTTAATTTTAGATAGTAAAACAATAGGATTACAAGCTTTATTAAGAAAAATATATTGAAAAGGAAGATCACGCTATTCAATGAGAAATTTTTGAAATTAATTAACATGAATATTGATATTACATAAAAAGAAATTCCAATAATATCACTGTATAAAAAGGGCTTTAATTTTACAATTGAATTTAGGAAAATTGAAATAGGATCTGAAAGTGTTTTAAAACATAAGCCGGGAATGGCTAAGTAAACAAAATTTAAATATGTTTGATGTTCAGGTAAAAATAGAGATACCACTGGTTCTAATAAAGTAAAAATTATTAAAGCTGTAAAGATTATGTATACGGTCACAACAATGAAATGATTTTTTATATAGTTATTGAATTTTATATAATTATTGGATTCGAAAGATGAAACACAATTTGGAAAAAATAAATTTGATATTGAACTAGGTACTAGTACCCATAGAGCTGAAATTAAAAAAACTAAATACAATTTTCCTAAAACTTCAGTTCCAAGTTGATATACTACAGCCCATCTTTCAATTTGAATTTGCAGTAAAAAAAAAATTCCAGAAATAAAAGGTATAAAACCATATTTCAAAATTTCTCTTATTTCTTTAATATTTAATAAATATTTACTGGGTCTGAGATTTTTTGAAGCTATTAGAGCATATACAATGAAAATAATTGGTTGTATTAACAAACAAAATGCTGCCCCAAAAAGTCCATAATAATAGGCTAATGGTAAAAATAAAACGCTTACTGATGATGATACTAAATTTAGTTTATTTAATAACATCAGCTTTTTTTGAGCTATTAATATATTAGTAAGCCAATTAAATAGAAGTAAACTAAGGCCTAGTAACAAAATAAATAAATATGTAAAATAGTCTGTAAATAAATTAAAGAATAAATTAAAAAAAAAGATCACAAAAAGTACTAACGAAAGTATTCCTATGTAAGAGAATATAACATTATTTATTTTTTGTAACAGATAATTTTTTTCAAGTGATATTATTCTAAAACCTCCATTTAAAAGGCCAATTTGGAAAAACCCAATAAACATTGCACCTGTTTGTATTATGGTTATCATACCTAAGTTTTCAAGATTTAAAAACTTAATAAATATGAAAGATTTTAAGAATCCTAAAAATGCAACTATGACATTTGCTACAATAAAAAAAAAATTGATTTTATTTTTATTGTAATGATTTAAAATAAGCTTTAGCAGTTGCGTGTGTTTATATATTATCAAAATTTCTCAAAATATTTTGTTAATTCATTTGCAACAATTTTTGAATTTTCCTCCTCGTTTACTCCAATTAACTTGGGGTAATTAATAAAATAATCGGTAAATCCCGGGTGTATTGAATTCAAATAAAGATTAATAAAACCAAATAACTCATCGTCATCGTTATATTTCAAGTCTCTATTCATATACAAGGAATTACGTAAATCTTTTATATTTGCGATATAATTAACTCTACTGCATTGATTAAAAAAGGAATTTCCAAAAGTATACACTTGCTTATTTAATAACAGTGCTTCAAAACCACTAGTTCCATTAATAGTAATTACACCTATTGACTTTGCAATTAATTTTTTCCCCATTATCACAGGTGCTAAAAGTTTAACATTAGGAATTGATTTTATTTTAACATAATCATCATAATCTCTATAGGAACCTGCGTGTGGATGATCTTTAACATATAAAAATCTATCTGGAGGAATTTGTGCTGCAATATTTTCTATCAGTTTAACTTGGTTGTTATACAAACCATCTCCCCAGTACAAAACAACAGCTTCTGGCTCTAAGTGCAATGGATAATAATAATAGTTTTCTTCTAAAGAAGATACATCATATTTTAATCGGTAGTAATAATAGTAGTGGTTTTTAATTTCTTTAAATAAATTAATAGATTTTAAATGAAAAATTTCAACATGATCAAGAGCATTATAATTTTTTATTAATAGCTTCATTCTACTATAAGAATATTTTATAAAAATCTTAATAACAGAAATAATTGAAAACTTCAATTTATTAAAAAATGAGCTTCTTTTTTTAATATAGGCATTAAAAAAAGTATCCGAATTAGGTCTAAACTTATTTAAAAAAGTAGTAACTCTTTCTATATCTATTTCTTGAATTAGTGAAGTTGGTTTCATTTCAGTAAACTCACCACTATCTCCTTCTGCTATTGCAAAATTTATCTCTGATTCACCATAAACTTGAACACATGTTATGTATCTAGCGTTATATGATTTACAAATCAGGGAAGCAATGTGGTTGAAAAACAAGGATGTAGGTTCATGAAGTAAAAAATTAATTTTGTGCTTCTTGATAATATTTTTCCAAAAATGAAAATAAATTTTTGATAATTCAATATTTTCAATATAACTGAAGTATTTAAAAGATCTATCATACTGAATTGCTCCATTTAAATTAAATCGCCCATCAGATTCTTTAATTATTAAAGAATCTATTTCTTCAGTCTTAATTTTAGAATAAGATTTATTTTTAAAAATTCTCTTTATCTCATCTTCAAAACAAATAGGGTTATCAATTGAATACTTATTCTTTAAAATTTCTACCTCAACTTTTGAAAATCCAATATGGATCACTTTGAATTTCTTTTCAAGATTAGGAGAAATCATACCATATAAATGGACTAATTCACACCTACTAAATAATATAATTGTCTTCATTTTTATAATAAATTATAAATAGTTGCCCATTCTTTATATATAGATAATCCATTATTTGCACTTTTTTCGGGGTGAAATTGAGTTGCAAAAATATTGTTTATTTTAATGGACGAACAAAACTCTATTCCATTATAATTTGTTTTTGTTAAAACACAAGCTTTATTAGACGGATTTACATAATAAGAATGAATAAAATACATGAATTCATTTTCATTTAGATTAGATAATGGAGATTGGTCCCAATTTTGGGAAGACTTATATATTGTGTTCCATGAGATGTGAGGAACTTTTATCGGTTGATTTTGAAAATTAGTAGGAAATTTTTTAATAACACCCGGAATTAAATCTAATCCTCTTCCCGTTCCAAATTCTTCACTTTCTGTAAAAAGTAACTGAAGACCTAAACAAACTCCAAATAATGGAATCCCTTTATTTACTTTAAGTTTTATAATGGTGTCTAAACCTAAATCAACTAAGTTTTTCATTGCTTCATTAAATGCTCCAACACCAGGTAATATCAAAGCATCAGCATTGATAATATCTTCTTTACTTGAGCTAATTACTGAATTTAGCCCCACAGTATCACAAGCTTGTTTAACACTAAATAAGTTACCTAAGTTGTAATCAATTATCACTACTTTTTTTAATCCCATAATCTTTATATTCGACAGTCTATGTTATTTTTTAATAATTCAGCCTTTAAACCTTTGATGCTAATATTATTAGATTTATGATTTTTATTATTTTTCAAAAACTGAGAGTTTCCTTCAAGTTCTGAGGAGTTGGAATTTATTTTACTTAATGAATTATAATGAAACATAGAAGAAATCATTAAAGCATCTGCAGATCCAGATTTTATAGCATCAACTGCATGCGAATAATTACCTATACCACCATGAGCAATAACAGGAATATTAACTAAACTAGACACCTGTTTTACCAAATCTATATCTACTCCTTTCATAGTACCTTCATTATCGACAGAAGTAATTACTATCTCTCCAGCACCAAGAATTTCGACTTTTTTAGCCCATTCGAACACATCAATCCCGGTATATTCACGTCCATTATCAGTGTAAACTTGATATTTATTTTCAGATTCTTTTATTGCTTCAATTGCTATTACTATAGTGGAAGAACCAAACATCATTGATGCTTCTTTAATCAGATTTGGATTATTAATTGCCGCAGTGTTAAAGCAGACTTTATCTGCGCCAGCTCTTAAAACTTCTTTTATGTCAGAAATTGACCTCAATCCACCACCAACTGTAATTGGAATAAAGATTTCTTTAGCCGTTTGAGAAATTATATCATGTAAACTGTTCCTCCCGTAAAGACTGGCTACGACATCCATAAAAATTAATTCATCAGCACCATTTTCATAATAGTATTTTGCAAAATCTGCTGGTTTACCCAAAACTCTTAACCCCTCTAGATGAATACCTTTGACTAAATTTGGACCCTTAATATCTAATCTTGGGATAATTCTAATTGTTTTCATTCATTATCAATTTACAAAGTTCAAAATCTAATTTAGTATCTATATCTATAGAATTATTAGTCGCCATGATATATGCTTTACTTTGATTCCCAAAAAAATTTTTGTTCATTTTCAAATAATTTATTCTTGATAAATAAATTGCACCATTTAAGCGGTAATATTGAGGAAGATCTTGAGATCTTAACCCTTGAACATCTTCTTTTAAAAAGAACTCTAAAGAATTATTAGTTGGCAAAACATTAGACCACAGAGGTGAATGATCAAGTTCACAAACTGAAACAATAGCTTTAACATCTTTAGAAAGTAATTTAAATGAATTATCAATGTCTACAGAAGTCCTTAATGGAGAAGTAGGCTGAAGTAAAATTATTATATCATAACATCTACCAATAGATTTATAAAAGTTAATTGTGTGAAAAATAACATCCATTGTTGATGCTTTATCACTTGAAAGTTCCACTGGCCGTAAAAAAGGAACGTCAATATCATATAACTTTGCAATTTCAACTATATCTTCATCATTAGTAGATATAGCTATATCATCAATATAAATTGATTTCATGGCACTTTCAATAGTCCAAGTAATTAAAGGTTTACCATTTAAGTCTAATTTGTTTTTATTAGGAAGTCTTTTACTTCCTTTTCTTGCAGGTATGATTGCTAAAACTTTGCTTTTTTTTATCATTATCCAAAATTTATTCGACCTATATCCTTTTCTGCTTTTTCAAAATCACTCATTCTTCCTATATCCAACCAGTAATCTTGTATTGGATAGTGAATTAATTTTTTATTTTCTGTTATTACTTTATCCATAAGATCCGTTGCATTATAAAATTTTCCTTTTGGAATGTATTTTAAAATATCTTTTTTAATTAAATATATTCCAGTATTTGTAAAGTAAGTCTTGGTTGGTTTTTCTTTCAATGAGTCTATCTTTAAATCACTACATTCAAACACACCGAAAGGTATATTAACTTCATAAGCAGATGAAGCTACTAATATATCTGCATCTTGTCTTAAAAATTCTAAATAAAAATCTTCAAAATCGATGTTCGTCAATATATCAGAGTTCATCAATAAAACTGTATCATTATCAAAATTTTCAATTAAAGATATCGACCCCGCTGTTCCAAGAACTTTATCTTCTTTTACTATGTTAAAATTAATACCACTATCATAATTTTCACAAAAATTTACAATTTGATCTGATTTATAATTAACAGTTATATTTTGATTAATTATTCCATATGACTTAAGTCTATCGAAATTATAAGAAATTATTTCTTTTCCTCCAATTTTAAGTAGAGGTTTGGGTGTTTTGTTAGTCAAAGGTTTAAGTCTAATCCCTCTACCTCCTGCCATAATTACTGCATCAATTGGAAGAAAAGATTTTGTTTTAGTAAAATCAATTATAGTAACTATTTTTCCATAATTATTAATTATTGGAACAGATTTTAGTAGGTTACTCCTAAAATCTATTAATTGATTAAAATCTATTTTTTTTTCAATAAGAAAGTTAAATTCTGTAAACATAAATTCTTTTATAGAACTATTTACTGTTAAACCTCTTAAAAAACCACGTCTTATATCTCCATCAGTTATTACTCCTATAAGTTTATCATTTTCATTAATTATAAACAAAGTTTGTGAATCTAGATTGTTTATTTTATCTAAAACTACTAGCAAAGTTTCATTAACACTGATTATTGAATTTTCAATTTTCATTTAACATTTTTTTTAAAATATTAATTATATTATCTGCAGTATTTCCGTTCATGTAAATATTTGATAGCTGGACAATTTTCTTGCTTTCTATCTTTTTTACAGCATTTATTATTGAGTCTTTTTTTATAGGACAATTGAAGATATTTTCTGTAATAATTCTACCCTGTTGTCTTACACCTAAATTAATTACTTTCTTAGGAAAATATAAAGCTTCTACAAATCCACTAGAGGTATTACCTAACAAAAATGAACAATGCTTCATACAAGACAGGTAACCCTTCATGCCGAACGATTCAACTAATTTAACTTCATCTAACCCTTTAGCAAAATCAATAAGTTTCTCTCTAATCTTATCTCCCATGGTATCAGAATTAGGCATTGTTATGACAATTTGGTACCTTTTTTTTAATTCATCAAAACTCATAATCAACTCATCAACATACTGTATGTTCATAGATAAAGATCTAGTTTCTGGATGAAACGTAGAAAGTATTGTTGGTTTATTTAAATCAATATTAAATTTATCGTTGAACTCTTCTATAGAGTAATATTTTAAGTTTTCAAGATTATCAACACTTAAAGCTCCTACATTAAATACTAAATTAGGATTATTATTTATTTCAATAGCTCGGTTTTTATATTTTTCTGTACTTACAAATAAATATTTGCACATTAGAGAAATACTATGTCTAAAAACATTATCAACAGCTCCTAGTGTCGTTTCACCAGCATGTAAGTGAGCTAAATTAACTCCAAAAGTAAGTGAAGCAGAAACAGCCG
>Ga0209533_1001622_pt1 | contig 20982 bp, 22 predicted proteins | sample COG_04_FD_184748 | JGI IMG/M metagenome (GOLD analysis project Ga0209533, IMG submission 184748) | Pelagic Microbial community sample from North Sea - COGITO 998_met_04 (SPAdes) (version 2) | ecosystem: Environmental > Aquatic > Marine > Neritic zone/Coastal water | place: Helgoland, sampling...
CCTATTGTAGTAACTGTATTAGGAATGGTTACCTGTACAAGATTTTGTGCATTTTGAAACGCAGTCTCATCTATTTCTTTAAACCCTTCAATAACTACACTGATTGGTGTAGTATTATTAATATTATTAATATTACTAGTAACTATATCTTGGGTTAATGTACCAGTTCCACTAATTGTAACTGTTTTAGTTATAAGGACAATAGTTACACCTTCTACCCCACCGAAAGATTTCTTTGGTCCTGGATCTATATTCCATTTATTCAAAGTAGTGGACGTAGCGTATATTGTTTTCAAATTAGTACATCCATTGAATACATAAGTATTCACATCTGAAAGTGCCGAGTTGCCTTCAAAAGTTACAGTTTCCAAATCTACACAATTCATAAATGCATAAGCACTGAGTTCACTAACTGAAGGAGGAATAGTGATTGAAGTTAAACCTGCTTGTTTAAAACCAGAATGACCTATATGGGTAACTGTAGGCGGAATATTTATCGATTTCAAAGCAGTACATCCTTGAAATGTAGATGAACCTATAATTGTAAGTTTTGAATCGTCTTGGAATATCACTTTATTTAGTTTAGCACATTCTTGAAATGAACCATAACTATTATTATTATTTTCACCTATTGTAGTAACAGTGTTAGGAATGGTTACCTGTACGATATTAGTTGCATAGTCTCCAAATGTCGCTGAATTCAAAGTATCAATTGTATTAAACCCTTCAATAACTACATTGATTGGCGCATATAAACTAATATTACCAATTGTACTATTAACTATAGTTATGTTTAATGTACCAGTTCCACTAATTGTAAATGTTTTACCTAATGGATCAACATCTCCAGAAAGATTAAAACGTGTGATTTTATAATTATATGGATTTTTAACTTCACTTGCATTATAGCTTGGTGGTCCTCTTAGGAAAATCCAAAAATATTTATATGCCGTTTGACTATTAGTTGTATCAAAAAATTGTGTATCAGGAGTACTTGGATTATTAGCATAAATATATGTATATTCTGTATCTTTTTGTGTTCTATTTATACGTGTTCCATTACCTGTATAAGATCTAAATAAATATTTTAATTGGCCTTGATCTGTAGATGTATCACTATTTGTTCCAAAAATATAAACTTCCATATTAGTTTGATTTGTGTAATTAAATACAACTTGTCTTAGCAATGTATAATCAGGCACTTCTACTCTGCACCAGGCTATATAACCTTGATTAGTACTACCTGTAGGGTTTTGATTAGTTTCCCATGCACCAGCATTACCATATGGATAAATACCTCCTTGATTTGGAGAATTATATCCACCATAACATGGTTGATTTAGTGTAGCATACCAATAATTAGTTGTATTAGTTGTATCTGTATTTAAAAAAGGATTTGTTATTCTATTTGTATCATTTTGTGCTGCTCCAGAACCATAATATAAATTACCAATAAATGTATATGTTTTAGTATCAGTTGTTGTTAATACTTGTTTGTATGCATCAGCGAAATTATAATCCACACTATTAGATGTGAATGAATTGTCGAATTCTATTGTATTTTCAGTTAAGGGAAGAAAAGGGTTATATGTAGGATTAAACATGAAACCAATAAGTCCTGATCCACCTTTACCACCGGTACCACTTGATCCACCACCGCTAGCTCCTCCACCACCACCTGTATTAGGTATTCCGACACCTTTCGCTGATGCCCCTCCACCACCTAGTACTGCACCTATATAATATCTATCACGTCCCATACCACTTCCACCACTACCATAATAAGTAGCACCATTAGAAATTACTCTACCTTCAGCAACATTATCAAAAAAAGGAACTTTATTATCAACTACTTCTTGATTCCATATTAGACCTGCAAATTTACCTTTACCTCCTTGACCACCTTCCCAACCACCAGCCTTTCCACCTGTACTATTAGCACCACCACCACCACCACCACCAGCTGGAATTTTTCCATCAGGATGATCAGAACTACTCGACGTCGTTCTTGTTCCCTCTCCTCCCTTATAAGCATGATATGTTATATTATCTACTGTTCTTATTCCTGTTACACCGGCTACAGTGGTATGAGCTCCACTTCCACCTCCTCCTGATCCACCACCTGTATTATTAGAAAAGTTTTGATTATCTCTTCCTTTTCCTCCTCCATAAGCAGTTGCTACTTCTTCACCAGAAGGGGACAAAATTATAGTTGTATTTCCTCCTATACTAGCTGTTCCTTCACCAATAGTCATAATATATTGTTGATTTTTTGTTAAGGTAATACGACCAATACCTACATCTCCTGCTCCTCCTCCACCACCACCACAACCACCGCCGCCACCAGCACTACCTCCACAACCACCAGCACCAATAATTAATATATCACTAGTTATTGACTCTTCTGGACCTATGTAATTAAAGTAAAAGGCACCTTTTTTAAAGTAAATATATGATCCATTTGGTTTAGTTACCGGAGCTACATTCACATTAATATTATTATTTGCACTACTATATACAATATAATCAGAAATATTAGGAGAATCATTTACAATTTTACTAGAAGGAATCGATATTTCTAAGTTTGTTAAACCATAACCGTCTTCGTTTGTAGCAGTAGCAATATCAACTTTATTTGCAGTATTAGAATTTGCAGAATTCCATGCATTATTTATCTTATCATTAGGAGCATGACCATTAACATATGCTGCTCCTACAATTTGTGCATTTAATTGATTACTACCAGAAATACCAATATTTGAAGTAAAACTAACTTTTACCATAAATGTATAAGGATTACTAACATAAGTCTTAGCAGCATCAAGAGCAGCATAAGCCTTTTTAGAAGTCTCTCGAGCATCAGCAACAGCCTTTTCAGCATCATTAATATCAGTAAGAGCAGCATCAATAGCTTCTTTATCAGCATTCGGTTTTAAAAGCCTACGATACCTTTCACGTGCAGTATTCTCTTTAGTCATAGCCTCAGAGACAGCCTTACTAGCGCGGTCAGCAGCATCCTGAGCAACCTTAACAGCAGTATAAAAATTTTTAGAAGAAGCGGATGGATCTACAACAGCAGAAGCTTGTGAAACATTACAAGCAAATATATAATCAACACTATCAACACTACTAGATAATATATTATAAAAATTTCCAGTTTGTTCTGTGTTATGAACATATTCACCTAATATTTTGTAACCATCATCAATTTTTAAATCAGTAGTTAAATTAAAATCAGTAGATACTAATGCGATTGGTTGAACATTTCCTGGTAAAAAACCTTTATTATTTACAGAAATTGTAACATCAGTCATTTATATATAATATTGTATAAAAAAATAATAATAAAAATGTACAATAAAAATAATGAATAAACTTTATTTTTTATGATTTCTATGAATATAACAATAGTCTAAATCCTTATAACGTTTATTTGAACAACACATACCTTTTTTAGTAGTAGCTTCACATATATATACATAACTATGTCCTACTCTTTTTTTATTTTTATTCCATGCCGCAATAGCTTCATCAAAATCAATATTAACTTCGTAGCAATGATTCATCTTATATGAATCTTTTTATTTATTTATAGCTTTCTATTAATAAATAAAAATCGTTCAATTTTATTCTACTATCGACATTCGTAATGAATTTAATAATAAGAAATCATTTGTATCTATATTATCATTTAATATAGTTTCATTTTCTTTTAAACACAATTTAAAAGGTTTTGTTAAATATATTTTTTTCAATAATTGAAAAAAATCATCAATATTTTTAGGTGTTTTTTTAAAATTCAACAAAGACATATTATTATCATTACACCAAACTATAAAGTTAGTATAATGAAACATAAATATGGAAGTTATAATATAATACGTAAAAACAGACGTTTTTTCTTTATATAAATGATTACATATATTAATATTTTCTTCACTTTTAACGGTTATTAAGTCATAGTTTAAATCCATAAAATTAATTATTTTACATGCTTGATATATTGAAAAATATTTTTCTTTATTTAAATTAGTCATTAATTTTTTCATATTATTATTATCATTTAAATGTGTATAAATAACACAATTTAAAATACGTGCCCATGTATCACAGTATGCTTCAAAAAAATTAAATTCAATATTCACATTAAAAAGTTGTTTTAATTTATTTTCGACTACATTATTGTTCAATGTTGAAAAATCCAATCCAAAATTATGAAATGTTTCATGAATTAAAACTTTATACCATTCTTCTTCACGGAATATCACAATATCAGTTGATTTATCTTTACGACAAACATGTGCGAATCCAGTATTCACATGAATACAATCCAATGAAAAAATTTGATTTTGAGGCAGATGTTTTTTAAATTTTGTAAAATAAATGTAAATGTTCACATTATCAGAGCATGAATTCGAAACGGTATAATTTTGCACAAAATCAAACCATATAAAAATTTTTTCAGCAAATAAATTATATTTAGTAATGATTTTATCATTTAATTTTTCATCAAATACGACAAAATAAATATAAAATATTTTTTGTCTTATTTTTGCTTGATATGTTAATGTATAAGTAGAAGATTCATCTATATTTGTTTTTATAATATCAGGAAAAAACGTACTATTCGTTAAATCTGGCTTGGGGATTTGACGTGTATGTAAAATCTTTTTTATTTCACAATTAAATTTTTTTTTTTTCAAAGTAGATATATTTTTTGAAGCAGTGTCTAATTGATCAAAAAATTCTAAAAAAATATTTTCTAAAGAATTCATAGTATATTTATATTATAGATTCTTTTTATTTCGTTTCTCTTTGTATTTTATTTCTAATAATCATTAATTTATTGGCTATTTCTGGTTCAGTTCCTTTTTTATAAATAAGCAATTTCGCATTATTTGTATTTATTAATACATCTTTTAACTCTTTATTTTGTGAAAATTTCGCATATATTGCTTCTTCTAAACATTTCTCGTCCATAGAATTATAAAACTCAGGATCAATTTGAATATCTTTATGTCGTAATAAATCTTTTTTATATCTACCACTTTTTGAACCTGCTGCCTTAGCTAATTCTACATTTTTTGATAAATTACTATCAGAATCTAATGAAAATTGTAAGAAAAATTCTTTATTAGTATTTTTAAATTTACATGATTGATAATAATGTTCTACAGAAAACCATTTATGACCATCTAGGCTAAATTCTGCTTCATACTCATTTGATAATTTTCTTCTCCATTCCGAAAATGTAGCAAGAGTAGCGTATTTTTTAATATCTTGATTGCTAATTTTTTCACCATTACCTTTACCTGGTAATGGTTTATTATTAGATTTAATATAAAATTGTAATATAACATCATTTGTATATAATGAATTAGAACCAGAATTGGATATGTCTTCGGATATAGATTGTGAAATATCTTCTTCTGAAATACCGAGTGATTCGTTAAATATTTTAAATGAAGGAATAATATAATAAGGTCCTGCATTTTTTTCCATGCATTTACTACTAATTAATAGTTTTACACTATATGGTATTTCATTAAATGATAACAATTTATGATGCATATATGTAATAAGGCGATAATGTGAACCATTATATTCAGTTAAAATATAAAAATCAGGAATAAATTCGCCTTGTTTTTCTAATATAGAATCATTTAATTGTCCACATGTTAATACATTATTATAATCAGTTTCATCAAAACTTTCTTTTGAAAAAAGTATTATTTTTATTTTTAATATTCGTTCTAATGTAGATATAGCCCACGTATCAGCCCAGAAATTACACGTTTTAATAATATTTTTAAAATCTTCTATATTATTAACATTTTTCATAAAATAAAATTCATTTAACATTTCTTTTGAAAGTGTATTTTCGTTTTTCAAAATTTGAAATTCAGTAGCTAATTGTTTAGCTTGTTCTATAATTTTAACTTGTTCATCTCTATTTTTGGTATTTTGCAAACGTTCTCTTAATTCATTATTTTCTTTATTAAATTTTTTCATTGATTCATTATTTTCCTTAACCGAATTATTAAACATAGTATATTTAGATTTATAATTTTCATATATTTCCTCTGTAACTTCTTTTGATAATTTTGTTCTTAATTCTTTCACACTAATATTTTTTTGACTACTTCGTAATGCATCACTAATAACACTAAATAAACAATCCCCAGGATCATCTCCTTTTTCAATCATAGAATCGACCGTTAAAAAATGGTTGCTTTTTAAATATTTTTGTATCCACGGTGCGTCATCAATTTCATTATATTCTTTTTTTTCAATACTATATTGTTTATCATTTTGTTCTGGTATACTTATTTTAAAATCATCTTCTTCGTCTCCTGATCCATCATTTTCTCCATCATCATCTTCATCTCCTGACTCTCCTCCATCATCACCTGACCCTTCATCTTCTGACCCATCATCTTCTGACCCTTCATCTTCGTCTTCTCCATCTGAATCTCCTGAATCTTCTGAATCTTCTGAATCTTCTGAATCTTCATTATCATTTTTTGGTGATTTTTTTTCAGTATTTAAAGGTCTATCAATTGAAGCATCCTTCATCATTTCATATTTAACAAATGAATATAATAAGGGTTGATCTATTTTTTCTAATATGATATCTCCATCATCATCTATAATATTTGGTAAATTATCTGATATAATTTCATATACACCTATTTGTATAGAAACCTTATTATCTTTTACTAAATAAATTGGATAATAAATAATTTTTTCCTCAATAAATGTATATTTTGCTTGACCCAATGCTATGATAACATTTTCTTTTAAGAGAGAAATTTCATAAAGACTAGCATCATAATCCGAATCTTCAGGATCTAATTTTTTATTTTCAGAATAATTTATATTTTTGTCTAGAACTGATTTTACCATCTTATAGTTTAATTATATAATAATTTTTATATAATTAAATAGGAAATATAATATTATCAAAAAAATGATCATTTTTTAATTCTTCAACAAAATACCATAACCGTTTTCTTGAATATACAATGGTTTGATTTTCATCTTCAACTTCAAATAATATAATATTATCAATAATTTCATTTTTTTTTAGTTTACGACTAGTTAGATTATAATAATCTGAAATTGCTTTTAATTGTTTAATAGTATAATTTAATTCGTATTCAATATGCATAGCCATTGTATTGTCTTCATTGTCTTGATTGTCTTCATTGTCTTCATTGTCTTCATTGTCTTGATTGTCTTGATTGTCTTCATTGTCTTCATTGTCTTGCAAATAGGTATTATTAATTAAATTTTCCATATTATCAATATTGCTTAATAATTTTTCATCACTATTATCACTACAATGTTCGTATTTTTCTATTATACTAACAATAACATTTTCAGTCATATTAAATATAAATAAAAAAATATATTTATATTATATTATAAAATTATAATATATTAATTTTTATTATGATGGTCCATAATATCCATATGTTTAAAAATAATTTTATTTGAAAGACTAGGTTTTTCTATAGCCTTCATTTTTTTTATCATATCTACATTATTAATAATAGATTTCCATTCTGTATGTTTTTTTAATACAATATTACTATTCGTAATTAATATAAATAAATTTTCACTTATTTCGGAATTTTGTTCTACGAAATTTTCTTTCTCTATATTTGTAAATAGCAAGTTTTGCAGTTGAAATATAATATGTATAATATCATCACCTTTTAACATTTCATTTTTAAGTAAATTACAAATAAATAGACTAATCGCACGTCTTTTTTCATTTATAATATTAATATCACAAAATTTATCGTAATCTACGTTAGGATGTACAAATTCAATATTATTAAACAAACTAACAAATTGGTTAAATTTTTCATGTAATATAATTTTAATAGTTTCATATTTATTCATTAGTTCTTTATATAAATGTGCATATACTTCTGCTAATACTTTATTGGTTCCAGCATTATTAAATATTAATTCATTAATTTGAATATAATATTCATCTATATCTTTATCGTCTGCATTATCAAGAATTTCTATTAAGTCGTTAAATATGCTATTAAAATTTTTGTTAGATAGTTTATTAATTAGTAAACGTATATTATTAATATTTTTTTGTTTATCGGATATATCTTTTGAAATAGTAGTCGTTGCTTTAAAATTACGAATTGCTTCCCACTGTTCGTCAGTTTTTACCTTATTTAACTCAATATTAGATCCTTTTTTATTATAATGATGATTTCTTTTAGATGATGAATTTTTTTCAAATACTGGAGTTCTAATATAATTAGGATCACATACTTGTTTAGAAAGATTTACAATTAATTCATTAGATTCTTCGGAAATAGTAAACGATTTTGTATTCCAAGCAATTTGATTAATATCTTCAAGAGAATAAATAAACATAGTCATATGATATATATTTTAAAATATAATAATTTTATATCAATTTTGTTTAATAATATATATTAATAATTCTTATTATAACTTAAATATTAAATTTTATATTATTATTATGGATTTAGATACTGAAAACAAAAGCGAAATACAAATTTTTGAGAAATGGGATGATATGAATTTGAAAGAAAATTTATTAAGAGGGATATATTCACATGGATTTGAAGATCCAAGTCCTATACAAAAAAAAGCAATAATTCCTATTGTGAAAAAAAATGATGTTATAGCACAAGCACAATCTGGTACAGGTAAAACTGGTGCATTTGCTATAAGTACTTTAGAATTAATTGACGAATCATTAAATGATAATCAATGTATTATTATGGCTCCAACACGCGAGTTGGCTATTCAAATTAATGATGTAGTTACTAATATTGGAACTATGCTTGATTATATAAGTATTCAACTGTTAATTGGAGGAAGATCTGTTGATAAAGATATAGAAGATTTAAAGAAAAAACCTAAAATAATCATTGGTTGTCCTGGAAGAATACATGATATGTGTAAAAGAAGAAAAATTAATACAAAATCTATTAAATTATTAATATTAGACGAAGCTGATGAAATGTTATCTGCAGGATTTAAAGAACAAGTATATAATATATTTCATTTTTTAAATACAGATATTCAAGTTTGTTTATTTAGTGCTACATTACCAACAGATGTACAACAATTAAGTGAAAAATTTATGAGAAATCCTATTAAAATTTTAGTAAAAGCGGAATCATTGACGTTAGAAGGTATAAACCAATATTATATAGCTATGGAAGATGATAATTCTAAATTTGAAACATTAAAAGATTTATTTAAATGTTTATCTATAAATCAGACAATTGTTTATTGTAATAGTATTAAACGTGTTATTGATTTATCAGAAGCTTTAAATACAGAAGGGTTTTCTGTATCATGTATTCATTCTAATATGGAAAAGGAAGAAAGAACCAGTAAATATTATGATTTTAAAGCAGGAACCACAAGAATATTAATATCAACAAATTTAACGGCAAGAGGTATTGATATTCAACAAGTAAGTATAGTAATTAATTTCGATATTCCACGAGATACACATAGCTATTTACATAGAATCGGTAGATCTGGAAGATGGGGGAGAAAAGGAACAGGTATTAACTTTATAACAAAACGTGATATTGGACAATTAAAGGAAATTGAACAATATTATAGTACCCAAATAACTGAGTTACCTGCTTCTTTTGCGAGTTAATATTATTGTATAAAAAATTTTTAAGAGTTAATTAATTTATTCGTAATTAATTTATTTTATTAATATCATAAATAATAAAGATGTATGATATTAATAAAACATTATTTAAATATCCAATAGAATATTTAAAAAATAAGAAAAAATTAAATAAATCAATAAGCGAAGATTTAGAATTATTAGAAACAAAACATGAAGATAATAATGCTATATTAGATATTATATATGATCCAAAAACAGTATATGGAAAAAAATTTTTATATAAAACAAGTCATTATTATACCAATAATAAAGAATATTTGTTGAATACACAAAAAATATTAATAGAACTCTCAAAAAACAAACCAGATATTATAGATTTTCAAGAAACAACAGAAAAAATGGATGAAATGTGGAATTTAATAAAAAATGATGAGAGTTTTTTAGAAAATTTTTATTATATTGAATATGAATATTTTAATTTTTTAAATAATTCTAGTAGTTTCTTACAAATATTGAGTACATATAATTTATTATCTCCATTATTGACGTTAATAATGCCTATTTTAATGTTAATAGTACCGTTTTTTATGTTAAAAATAGGAAAAATACCAATCACATTCAATATGTATATATCAGTATTAAAAACGATATTAATTCAAAACCCTATTTTCAAATTATTCACAATGGATTCAAGTGTTTCAATAAATGCTAGGTTATATGGATTGTTTAGTTGTTTATTTTATTGTTTTTCTCTTTATAATAGTGCTAATACGTGTTATCGATTTTATAAAAATTACAATAAAATACACGATCATATAAACGTTTTAAAAAATTATATGAATTTATCTATAGAAAATATGGATAAATATACAACAATAACAAAAAAATATAATACATATTCTAATTTTAATGAAACAGTAGGAAAAAATAAACAAATATTAAAACAAAAACTGAATGAGTTGAATAAAATATCAAAATTATATTATAGTCCTAAAAACATGACCCAAATTGGATATGTAATGAAAATATATTACCAAATTTATAATGATAAACATTTAGATGATGTTATTATGTATTCATTTGGATTTAATGGTTATTATGATCAATTGTTAGGTTTAAGTGAAAAATATAAAAATAAGAAAATAAATTTATGTAAATTTAGTAATAAAAATATTATGAAAAAAATGTATTATCCTGCATTAATGGATAAAAACCCTATTAAAAATGATATAAATTTCAAAAAAAATATAATAATTACAGGTCCTAATGCATCAGGTAAAACAACAATATTAAAAACAACATTAATAAATTTAATATTATCACAGACTAATGGAATGGGTTTTTATGATAGTGCTTCTATAACATTATACGATTACTTACATTGTTATTTAAATATTCCAGATACATCAGGTCGTGATAGTTTATTTCAAGCAGAAGCAAGAAGATGTAAAGAAATAATAACAGAAATAAAAAATACACCCAATGCGAAACATTTTTGTATATTTGATGAATTGTATTCAGGTACAAATCCTTATGAAGCAATTGCTAGCGCTAGTAGTTTTATAAATTACTTAAGCAAATACAATGTTAAATTTTTATTAACAACACATTATATTAATTTATGCAAATTAAAAAATAAAAAGATTATTAACTATTACATGAAAACAAAACCATTGGATTTTTATAATTTTGAATATTCTTATTTATTGGAAAAAGGGATATCAAAAATAAAAGGAGGATTAAAAGTGTTATTTGATTTAGATTATCCGCAGGAAATATTAGAAAATGCACAATTAACATTAAAATCATTATAAATATATACGTTTAATCCTACTTAAAAATATATTAATACTTATTAATAATAATGTTTAGTATAGATTATTTCGGATTGATAGTAAGTTTAAGTTTAACATTTATTTTATGTTCTTTATTGTATTTTTATCTAAATAAAAAGATACTAATTTTAGAAGATTCTTTATTGAATCAAGCACGTGTATTGCAGAATTTCATATCAACGACGATGCAAAATCAATTTATAAATGTTCCTTCTAATCAGTTAGGTGGAGTTGCGTCAGCATCGATAAACAATTTTTCTGATAATTCTAATCATGTAGATAGTCAAGTCAATGATATGAATGATTTAGATAGAATAAATATTTCAGATGATGGAGAAGATGAATCAAGTGATGAAGAATCTAGTGATGAAGAATCTGGAGAAGAAGAATCTGGAGAAGAAGAATCTGGAGAGGAAGAATCTGGAGAGGAAGAATCTGGAGAGGAAGAATCTGGAGAAGAAGAATCTGGAGAAGAAGAATCTGGAGAAGAAGAAGAACAAAGACAAGAATTAAAAGGAGAGGGTGAAATTAAATTAATTGATGTGAGCAATTTAGAAACTTTTGAAATACAAGAATTACATTTAGATAATGATGAAAATTCAGAAGAAGAAGATGATGATGACGATGATGACGATGATGACGACGATGATGGTACTGAAGAAGATAATAGTCAAAATCAATCAACCGAAGAATATAACAAACAAGGAAATGATACTATTCAAAACAATTTAGAAGAAATTATATCTAAAATAGAAGGTACTGATAATAGTAATGAAGTAAGTGAAAAAATTAATTTAAAAAAGATGACTTTAATTGATCTTAGAAAATACGCAGAAGAAAGAAATGTAATAGAAAAAGGGTCAAAAATAACAAAGAAAAATTTATTAATTATGCTTGAACAATAATTGTTTTTATATTAGATATATATATATGAGTTGGGCAACATGTTATAATGGATCTAATAATATACACTTTGACTTTCCAGCTATAATGGCTGATGGTAGAACTTTTGCTACATGGCAGCCAGGTGCAAAAGTAAATAAACAAATAAGAGAAGAAAATAATATTAAATCAAATTGGGAATATAGAAAATATTTAACTAATAATGCAGACAGTATAATTAAATCAAACCAATTAGCAGCTTGTGATAATTGTTGTTATTGTCCTGCTGAATACAATAACCAATCTACCTCAAATAGTCCATTTTTATATAAATCATGTGCAGAAAAAAGCCAACCCTATGGTTATGAAAACAGTGATTTAAAAAATATTTATTTATCTAGACAACAATTACAATCTAGAATGGTAGCTCCAGTAATTACTCAAGAGCAATATTTACAACAAAATTATCCTAATCCAAACTAAGTATTTTATTTATGTAAAAAACATACATAAATAAATTATGATTATAATAAGTATTATGAAAATATTAAGTATTGATGTTGGTATAAAAAATTTAGCATTTTGTTTATTCGACGTATTTAATGATAAATGTGAAATAGTAAAATGGGATGTTTTAAATTTATGCACAATAGAAAAGGAGAAATGTGATGAATGTGAAAATAATGCCCTATATGAAAAACATGATAATAAATATTGTACAAAACATGCGAAAAAACACTCAGAATTTATAATACCAAAATATAGTGAAACACAATTAAAAAAAAAACGTCATAATGAATTAACTGAATATTATAATAGTATTAATAAGAATGATGATTACGATGTTAAGAAAAAGAAGACAAAAAATGAATTATTAGAATTGATACAATTATATTATAACGAGTGTTGTTTATATCCTATACAAAAAATAAAGGCGAATGAAATAGATTTAATTCAAGTTGGTATCATTATGAAAAAGAAATTTGATCATGAATTTAAACAAATAACTATAGATAAAATATTAATTGAAAATCAAATAAGTCCATTAGCAAATCGAATGAAAACAGTACAAGGTATGATAACACAATATTTTATTATGAAAAATATATACGAGATTTATTATATAAGTTCTATAAATAAATTAAAATATTATGTAGATCATAAAACTACATACGATGAGAGGAAAAAATTATCAATAGATATAACAAATATATTGGTAAAAAAACATTTCAATAAAATAGATTTTGAAAATAATAATAAAAAAAAAAAGGATGATTTAGCTGATTGTATGTTACAAGGTTTATATTATATGATACATCATAAATTAATATGTGAAAAATATTGTAAAATTTAGGGGATATTATATATATTATTATGCGATTGATTTAAAATTAAAAGTTCTTAATACAACATAAATGACTGATGCAGAAATTATAGATATAACCAATTTGGATGAACCATCATTTTCTTTAAATGATTCTAATAATAAATCATCTAATTTTGGTGCAGGAATCGAATTATTAATGAATGGGCATAAATTGAAAAATTCTTCCGAAAAAAGTAATCCTGGATCAGAAATAGATATAAATGATTTAAAAGAATTAGAAAATGAATTAAATGTTTTGTCGGATGATATTGATACAAGTAAACCTATTTTAAATGATATGAAATCGGACATTTTTTCAAAACCTATTAAATTAAATTTTGATGAAAAATCATCAAGTGAACATTTTAATGAAAAATCTAGTAGCAATCCGATAAATTTAAATGAAAATTTTAATAGAGATTCTGATAAAACATGGGATGGATATGGAAAATTTAATAATGTTCCAATTGATCCAGATAGATCAGTAAAAACAGAACCTCAATTAAATAAGGACGAAATGATTCGTGAAAAATTTAAATTTTTAAAAAAACTAGAAATATTAGAAGAAAAAGGTATTAAGTTATCTAAAAAATATAATATGGAATCATCATTGCTTGAAATGAAAGGTGAATATGAAACACATTTAGAAGAAAAGGAAAAACATAATTCAGTTAAATTTCAGGGAAAAATGTTAATGGCTATGATTACCGGAATTGAATTTTTAAATAACCGGTTTGATCCATTTGATGTGAAATTAGATGGTTGGTCTGAACAAGTAAATGAAAATGTTGACGATTATGATGATATTTTTACGGAATTACACGAAAAATATAAATCAAAGGCTTCTATGGCTCCTGAATTAAAATTATTATTTCAATTGGGGGGTAGTGCTATGATGGTTCACATGACGAATACTATGTTTAAATCATCTATTCCAGGAATGGATGATATTATGAAACAAAATCCAGAATTAATGCAACAATTTACTCAAGCAGCAGTAAATAGTATGGGAACAACTAACCCTGGTTTTGCAGGATTTGCGAGTAGTATGATGGGAAATAATAATATTCCACAAGATATACCGGTTATGAATCAAGGTCCTCCCCCTCCAGCAATGGCTACACAAGGTCCATTAGCAACTCCTCCACCAATTAGAAGTGGACATATACCATTATCAAATAGACCAGATTTATCAAATAGTAGACAAAGTTATACGAATAATAATATTGCTGAAAAAACAAAGCGTCGTGAAATGAAAGGACCTAGTGATATAACAGGTTTATTATCCGGTCTAAAAACAAAATCCATTAATGTTGATAAAGAAGAAACTGGAAGTACAATTAGTATTTCAGAATTAAAAGAATTACAAAACGAGCAAATGCCTACACGCACAAAGAGAAGACAAAAATCTGATAAAAATACAGTTAGTTTAGATATTTAAATATTTAAATACTTGATTGAATAAAATCTACAAAATAATTATAATATCCAATTTATTATAATTATTTATTAGTAATTGTGTATTGATTATTTTCTTTTAAAGGTAATTCATTTCTATAGTAAGTAATATTATATTGTTTAGGTAATCTATAATTTAAAAAAAACTGATAATATTTTTTACGATATTTAATAATAGATGTTTCAATATCCGTTTCCTGTAAAAAATAATAAATATCTCTTCTTAAATAAGGTAGACGTTGTTGATTTTTTAGAGACAAAATAATTCCTGTTTGAAAGCAACAGGTACAAAAAAGTTTTGTTTCAAACCAGTAATAATCTTGATCAAAATCACTATCATATTCACTATCCGATTCATTAGGCATAGGTAAACGTTTTTTTAATTGATGTGTAACATTATGACCATTATTATATGTTAAAAATGAAAAAATATATCTACAAAGATCATGATTATTTATTTTTGTTTTTTTAAATACATTGTAAAAACTATTGTAAAAATCTTTATAAAATATTGTATTACTATTTTTAATTGTAATCTCACAATTATCACATGTATTTAAATTATTCATTTATATAGACATACACGAATTTTTTAAATTATATTTTAAACTATAATTTATCCGTTATTAACAAATGCATTGTTTTGTGAGTGCAATTTTTACAATTAAAATCCTTAAATACGTTGCTAATTAATTTATTTTTATTTGTATAAACTTTAAAAGGGGTATCTGTTAAAGGTTTTTCTAAATCGATACAATTATTACAAATTTTTATATAATTTTTATTATTTTCATAAAGAACATTACATTCATAACAAAGATTTATTATGTAACTGTTTTTTAGTTTTTTAAAACAATAAAAACAATTTTTTTTAAAGTTATTATAGTATCCATTTATCATATTTTCACTATATTTAACTGGGTAATAATTAGTCATAAATATATAATACAAATGATAATTTGTTATTAAAATATCGAATGATTTTTTATGCGGTAAAAAAGAACATATATATAATTTTAGTTCGTTAGGTAAATTTTTATTCATGTATTAACAAAATATTTTATTCTATTTATTCTGCACATTTATCTAAGAAATATTTACCTATACAAAATAGTATAAATATATTTTACCATTTAGAAAGAATATACATGAAGATACATATTGATATAGAAATCATTGTATCACTAATGTGATAATTTTGTATATGATTAAAATCACGTGATACTAAATTAATAAAACTACTATCATATTTAAAAATATCATCATAATCGAATGTAATCTCATCTGTATAAAAGTTATATTCTCGCATTATATTATTGTTATTCGCATACATTATAGTTGTTTATAGTTTATGATATGAAAAAGTATACTTTTTTTGATCAATTTTTATTATTACTAAGATATAAACAATTTAAATAATAATTGAAAGTAAAAAAGAATTAAAAATAATAATCATATAAATACATGAATATTATTTTTATTGATAGTAGTTATTTGATTTTTCATAGGATTTATGCATTGCATGTATGGTGGAAAAACGCTCATCGTGATGATCCACTAGAAAATCCATATGAAAATGAAATATTTCGAGAAAAATTCAAGTCTACTTTTGTTTCCAAAATTCAAGAAATGCAAAAAAAATATAAAGAACATACAATTGTTGTTGGTCAAGATTGTCCTCGAAGAAATATTTGGCGTATGGAATTATATGCAGATTATAAAGGTGGACGAAAAACAGAATCTTATATAGGTGGTTTCTTTAATTTGGTAGAAACAGAAAATCTATATTTAAAAGCTGGTGTTACCAAATTTATTAATCATCCAAGGTTAGAAGCAGATGATTGTATTGCTATTTCTGTAAAAAAAATATTAGATAATAATGCAATTGCGAATGTTATAATTATAACGAGTGACCATGATTATTTACAATTAATGGTGGATGAGTATAAACATAATTTACAAATAATGAATGCGAGTATGAAATCTCTCTGTGAATCAAAAACGTATTGTGGAAATGGAACAAAAGAATTGTTTATGAAAATATTTTTAGGGGATAAAAGTGATAACATTCCGTCAGTATTTAAACGATGTGGTAAAAAAACATTAGAAAACTTATACGCAAATGAAAATTTGATAGATGAAAAATTAAAACGTGAAAACGGATATACTCAATATGAATTAAATCGTAGGTTAATTGATTTTAATTATATACCAGATCTTTATAAAAAACAACTATTAGAACACATAATAGGTGTATTTTAATGGTTTATAATTAAAATTGAATCATTATTATACATATTCACAATACGTATAATAATATAGACTATCTAATTTAAAAATGGAAAAACAACAAGTAAGAACACATACATATTTTATCTCTTTTAAAGAGTATAAAAAACAATTCTTAAAACAAAATAAAGTTAATAATAATAATTATAAATTAAATACTGATAATACGTTAACGCGTACACATATTATTTTTGATTAATAAATTCATATAATACATTCATATAATAAATTCACATAATAAATTCACATAATTGTAATAACTTATTTATTTCATCTAGTATTACATTTTTTTTATTTTCTAATTCTAATTCAACTGAAATTGATTCTAAGTTTTCTCTATACGTTTTTAATTTTTTTATACTTTCAAATCGTATATCATAAGATTCATTTAAAATTTCTTCTTGTTTTTTTATATCATATATATCCTTCTCATCACGTTTCATATTTTGTAATTTTGTTTCATTTTTAGTTATTTCTGTTTGATAATAATTTATTTCTTTAATCATACGTGTTAAACAATTCATTTGTATTTTAATATTTTTTTCACTCATTTTATTAACTGAATTCATATACTATTATATAATAATATGTTATTAAATATATTATTATAGATAATATTAATAATATCAATAATAATAATATATTTAATATGTATTTACCCTATGAATTAATAAACGAAATTTTATCTTATAATAATGATTTAGATGTTAAAATTTATTTTAATAAAGAATTTAAATTAATTAAAAAGATAAAACAAATAAAAAATAAAGAAAAAATTGAATTTTTATATAAAAATCGATACATATCACAGTCATCATATTGTTTAAAAAATTATGTTATATCTTCCGATATTAATAATTTAGAATTATTAAAAGATCGTGATGATATGGATAATAGAATAAATATGAATGATTTTGTAGATATAAAAATATACGATAACAATGAAAAATATATAGTAGTAATAATGACTTTTTATATTCTAAAATCTTTAGATACTATTGTGAATAAGAAAATAAATAACACATATGAAAATATGGATTGGGTTATTTTTACTATTCAATATAAATATTAATAATAATTAAAATATTATTATATATTAGTAATGCGTAATTGTATAAAAAAATATATAAAAGCGACCCCCATATATGTAGTATTGATATTTAATAATCATCATGTTAGGTGGGAAATATTTAAAAATTATCAAACATTAATTAATGTTTTAGACTTAATCAAAATAAAATATAAAATTATTAATTGTGTAGTTGAAATATATGGTGAAATAATAACAAATTATTATTCTAAAATTAAATCACATATGTTAGAAAAAAATAAAAATGGTTTAGATATTCATATTTATAGTAAAAATACAACTATACCAAAAGAAAATTGATTATATTAATAATAAATAAATTATTGTTAATATAATATAAAATGGATCATCAAGACCACCTGATAATAAATATTGGAAATCCAAATTTACAAAAAAACCACCAACAAGGGAAAAAAATTGTTAAAAAAACAAATGTAGATTTACACAAAATAAAAATTGAAAATGAACAAGAAAATTTTGAAATAAAAAAAATTCCCAAGTCATTGAGTCAGCAAATTATAAATGCTAGAAATTTGCAGAAAATAACACAGAAAGATATGGCTGTGAAAATAAATGTGCAAAGAAATACATACAATGATATTGAAAGTGGAAAGGCACAATATGATTCATCTACAAAACAAATAGTTCAAAAATTACAAAAAACGATGGGGATTATATTTAAAAAATAATTAATACTCTTAATTATCTAATAAATTACTATTTTTTATTGATTTATCAATAGATAAAATGATTCTATATAATCCTAAAGGAAATAATAGGTGCCATAATACATGTCCATATTGGGTGATCTCATTACAATTTAATTCGGAAATTATCCAAAATATACTACCCAATAATGAAATAAAAATATTTTTTATTATATAAATATTATTTATCATAGAGACTCTAGCAATTAAATATAAAAAACATAATAAATAACCACCAAATAAAAATGGGAAATAAAAATCAAAAGTAGTATCTAGATTAACGATTATGAAACCAAACATATAAATTGTGTTAATTGTATTGTAACTATTGATCTTCTTTTTTTGTTTTAAAAATATTTTTAATAAAATCCATATACCATAATATGTAGAAATTATCATGGTTATTTCATCGGATTGTTTCCCTATATAATTTAGTTTATAATGATAATAAAAACTTGTTATTCCATTGATAAAAAAAAAGATGGCTGTATTAAATAAAATATCATTTTCAGGAAATCCAAAATAAAATGGGTAAATAGAAATTATTAATGAACTAAAAGCATTAAATAATTCTGGAGGATGATAATTATTTAATCTGGATTCACAAAAATTATGTACTACTATTTCACTATTCATTTATATTAGTATAGTTATAATTATAAATATTAATAAGAATTATATATTTTTTTTATCTGCTATATTATTAGATACATCCATGTATCTTTCCTTCAATATTTGATTTAAATTTAAATTGGGTATTTTTTCCAAAATACTAGTAATATTAGGAGATTTTGATAATGGTATAAGATATTCATCTCTTATTCTTTTTTTAGGCTTTTTAATTTCAATATTACTAGTTTCAATATATTCTTTTTTTCTGTCTACATTTAAAAAATTATATTGTTTTCTATCAGCATTAAAATCAATTTCTATACTAGGATTTCTACTAGTGTTATCATTACTACTAATACTACTACTACTATTAGCACGCGATCTAATTGTATGTGAATAACTATCAACTGTATCTAATGTATCAAAACTATCTATACTAACACTTTTTGGCTTATTTAACCAATTCATACTACATATTGTATCATTACTAATTTTATATTCTTTATTATCACTTTTATACATATAATATTATATATATAAAATTATTTAACCCATTTACACTTATTTATTTTTGCCGTTTTTCTAGCTGTGTTAGCTATTTTTTTATAACTATATGTTTTTGGCTTTAATTTTCTATAAACACTTAACATAGCACGATTATGGGCAGCTAATAAACCTTTACAACTAACCTTTCCACTGTATTTATTACAAATAGGATATTTATTTTGAGATGGTAATAAAAAACATTGTTTACCATATTTTTTTTTATATTGTCTTAATGTTTTTTTAGATGGAGATATATTTTTCCATCTTATTATTTTTTTTGTTTTTTTCCCACCCTTTGATATTTTTTTAGGTAAATTAATCTTTCCTTGAAGCTTATAATAATATATTTTTCCATCCCAATTTATTTTTTCATCTAAAGCAGGTAAACTATTTTTAAGTAAAATAGTATTCACATTTTCAAATGAGGATAATTTATAATTATATTCTGTATAAACATTCATCATTTTCGCACCCATAAAAACTTCATTAATAGAATGATTATAAGGAACTGTCCATAACATATTAGCTAATATTAA
>Ga0209533_1001627_pt1 | contig 20957 bp, 21 predicted proteins | sample COG_04_FD_184748 | JGI IMG/M metagenome (GOLD analysis project Ga0209533, IMG submission 184748) | Pelagic Microbial community sample from North Sea - COGITO 998_met_04 (SPAdes) (version 2) | ecosystem: Environmental > Aquatic > Marine > Neritic zone/Coastal water | place: Helgoland, sampling...
CGATGCCGATGACCAATGGACACTCGACTTCGACGCAATGGAAGCCGCGGTCAAGCCGAACACCAAGCTCTTCATCCTCTGCAGCCCGCACAATCCCGTCGGCCGCGTTTACACAAACGACGAGCTCACCCGTCTCGGCGACTTCTGCGAAAAGCACGACCTGATCCTCATCTCCGACGAAATCCACTGCGATCTCATCTTTGATGCCAACGCGCAGCACATCGTCACAGCCAAGCTCAGCAAAAGCCTCGCCGCACGCACCGTCACCCTCATGGCTCCGAGCAAGACCTACAACGTGCCCGGCCTCGCATGCGCCTTCTCGATCATCGAAGACTCCAAGCTACGTCTCCAATTTCAGAAAACCATTCGCGGCATCATCACCGAAGTAAATTGCTTCGGCTACGCCGGTTGCGAAGCCGCCTACAACCACGGCGAAGCGTGGCGTCAGGAGCTGATCACCTATCTGCGCGGCAACTACGAGCTCATCTCCAAATTCCTAAAGGAGCAAATCCCAGGTATTACGTTCCGCCCAATGGAATCGACCTACCTCGCGTGGTTCGACGTCACGAAGCTTGAACTAGAGAACCCAGTCAAATTCTTCGAAGACAACGGTGTCGGCCTGTCCGACGGCACTCCATTTGACGGCATTCAACACGTGCGCCTCAACTTCGGTTGCCCGCGCAGCCGCCTCCTCGAAGGGCTTGAGAAGATGGAACGCGCACTGGCCGCTCGCTAGGCCTAAAGCCTTGCATCTCGTAAAATCCCGTAGCGTGCAGCTTCAGCAAACGTCCCGTCGTATTGAAACAGAAGCACTGAACGTTTGCTAAAACTGCACGCCACAAAGGAAAACTCCACTAGCCTGAACGCGCAAACAACGAATACAATGGACTCCAAAGAGAATTGCGATGCCATCTCCGGCAGACCTACGTCAACGTCCAACGTCCAACGTTCAACATCCAACGTTCCCCCCGTGCGCCTCGACAAATGGCTGTGGGGCACACGCGTGTATAAAACACGCGGTGATGCCGCCGAAGCCTGCCGCGGCTCCGCGATCCGCCACAACGGCAAGATCGCCAAAGCCTCGGCAAAGATACGCGTCGGCGACACCATCATCGCGCGCACCAAAGCACTCACCCGCACCCTCCACGTCGTCGGACTCACCGAGAAACGCGTTGGCGCAGCCCTGCTCCCCAACTTCTTCGAAGACCACACACCCGAATCCGAGTTTGAGGCCGCCCGCGAAAAACGCGAAAACGCCAAAGTCTTCAGTCACAAAGGCGCCGGTCGCCCGACCAAGAAAGACCGCCGCGACATTGAGCGCCTGCTTGGAGAGTAGATAACGAAGTAGAAGCGACACTCTTGTCGCTTTCCTGACCTAAAGAATGATTAGGATTAAGAGTAAGATTACGATTAAGACTTCCTGAGCTTCCCACTTTCCACTCCTCACTACAACTTTCACTCCGTGCGCAGCACGTCACTACCCGTGTCCTACGAAGAAATCCCATACACCGTCGAAGACTACGACCTGCCACCCGCCGTCAAAACCTTCATCGACGAAGCCGACCGCCGCTGCGACGCGTTCTACGATCAGAAGTTGAACAAACGCTTCCCACGCTACGTGCCCAGTGAACCCGCACAAGTTTACGCCGCTCTGCGCCACGTCACCGAACAAGGCCTACCACTCGGCGAAACCTTTATTGAGTGGGGCAGCGGTTTCGGCGTCGGCACCGGATTCGCATCCATGCTCGGGTATGATGCGCACGGTATTGAGATCGAAGAAACACTCGTCGAAAAAGCCGAAGCCCTCCTCGCCGACCAAGGCCTCGACGCTGCATTCCTACCGGTCAGTTACATCCCCGACGGCTTCATCAGCTACGATGCATTGAGCGGGCACGACATCGTGCGCGACGACAGCTTCGGCCACAGTATCGACGGCAACCCACGCTACGAAGGAATGGACATCGATATCGAAGAGGTGGACTTATTTTTCGTTTACCCCTGGCCCGGCGAGCAAGAGATGATGCTCAAGCTCTTCGACGCCGTCGCCGGCGAAGGCGCCATCCTAGTCGCCTACTTCGGCGACCGCGACATCTGCCTCTACCGCAAACTGGACGACGAAGAATATTAAGGACGTGAAACAGGCATTGCGACTCCGAACTAACGTCGTTTTTCTTTACGTGGCTTTTTGCTGTATTTCTCGCCCTTTGAGTTCAGCTCGCGGCGGGTGCGGCGACTGATGGTAAGTTCGCGCGTCTTCTTGCGCTGGCTCAGTTTTTCCAATTCAAAGTCGAGCTTCAGGTAATTGATGAAACGCTCGCGACTCAAGGTGCCCTCCTCAATCGCGGCGTGAATGGCACAGCCCTTGTCGGAGCGGTGCTTACAGTCGTGAAATTTGCACTGACTGGCGACCTCATCAAAATCTCGAAAACTTTCTTTCAGTGTCTTCGCATCGGTCCAGACCTGAATTTCGCGAATGCCCGGATTATCGATCAACATACCGCCGGCTTTGAGCGGCAACAGCTCACGCGCGGTTGTGGTATGCGTCCCCTTGCCGGTGACTTCGTTGACCTCGCCCGTCCAGAGCCAGTCTTGACCGATCAATTGATTAATCAGGGACGACTTCCCCACTCCACTGGAGCCGATCAGCGCGATCGTCACACCTGGCTCAAGGTAGCTTCGGATCACATCGACGCCTGAACTTTCAATGGCAGAGGTCAACACCACTTCCACATCAGGGTTCAACTGTTCCATTGCCCCCTTGGCCATTTGATTGATCTCATCTGGATACAGATCGCTCTTATTTAATAATACCACAGGCCGCGCACCGCTACGTAGCATCACGGTAAAATAGCGCTCCATGCGGCGCAGATTAAAATCTTGTCCAGCCTCGGTGACGACAAAGACCACATTCACATTGGCGGCCATGACTTGCTCTTCAGTGCCTTTGCCTGGCGCTTTACGAGACAGACAGGTTTGGCGTTCTAGCCGTGCACGAATCACGGCTTCGTATTCATTGCCTTCCGCGCCCATTTCCAGAGCGACCCAATCGCCAACAGCTGGCAATTCCGCATCTGTTTGAGCCTCGTGATAGACCGCCCCGCCCAGCGCGACTTCCATCTCCTCGCGATCGTCTAAGACGGCCCCATAGGAGATTTTATTATCGCGAATCAGACGCGCCGGCACCCAGCCTTTTTCGCGGTATTCTGCAAATTCGGCTTCAAAGCGGTCGTTCCATCCTAGGTCGTTCAATGTCATGTGCGGGCAACTCTACGAACAACAGTGGAAGAGTTAACCACAAAATGAAGCTTTAGCATGATGATCATTCGCGTAGATTCGTAGGATTCGTAGTTAAAATACGTAAGACTGGTGCGGTTGCTCTGCTTTTTAACGAAAATACACTAACACCGATCCAGTCCCTCGAACTCGGCATGCAGCGCCTTCCACTCGGCATCTAGGCTGGTAACGCACACAGGCTGCACCGCGCGGTTATACCAATACTCGGCATTCCCTTCAGCGCCTTCCACTCTATGGAGATAGGCATGCACCCATGCGGCTTCGGCGGTGACCATGTCCTGCACCATTTCGTGCGCCTTCGCCCAATCACCATTCTGCTCGGCTTCCAAGGCTCTTAGATAAATATTTTTCTCCTGCATCGCACTTTGAGATGTCGAGACGCCGCTGGATAGCAAACTCGAAAACAACGGTTAGATTCCAAAAATGCTCCGAATCAGCCTCCAAATATCCGTCGAGGGCGGAGGTGGAGGCGGTGAACCATAGCCACTCTCAGCACTTTCACTACTATCACTCTCACTCCCCTCACTAGCACTAGTGCTTGGCTCAAAGCTCAGTTCTAGGCGGTAGTCCGTAATAGTCGGGCGCTGCTGCACAGCTGCGTCGACCGTTTGTGTCAACTGCTCTAGGTAATCCTTCCCTGTCGATTCGAGCAGGATCGGGCCGAAATAATAATTCAAACTCTCGTGCTCGTAGATCACATACCAGCCGCTATCCAAATCTGCGGGGCTGGTTTTCATCTGCCCGGGGAAGCGTTGGTCAAAATTGGCCTTAGACAGAAAGCCCGCATACGGAATCGCAGATTCTTCAATCACACGAGTGCCTGACGCGCTTTGAGCGCACACATCTGCCGGACTCAACAATACGACCAACAGTAACAAAAAAGAGCTCCAAATCTGAGATCGGCGACACCACTTTGTAGGGGTGCTGCTTGCGGCACCCGCGAAACTACGAGATGCTTCGAAGATTCCAGCGCCCGGCGGTCGTTCGCGGGCTTCGCAAGCAAAGCCCCGACGTTGGTAAGTTGTGAGCGGCGGTATATGCAAAGATTTCATACTTATAGACCGGACGGTAAATTAGAACCATAGTCGCCGCTGCCACTTCCCTTTGCTGGCGCACTACCTCCGGTGCCACCACTGCCGCTCTTCGGCGGGGTGTTGGCTAAGGGCGGCTTAGAACTAGCAGACGAGCCCGATGGCGGCACTCTTGCTTGCTTGGATTGATTGATCTCGATGGGGCGGCTTGCTCCGCCTGTGGCACCGAAACCAAATTCTTCAAAACTACGCTCCGAAGGTGCTGCCCCGCCACCCGAACCACCTCCGCCACCAGTCGGGGTCTCTTGCGACGGAAGTCCACCTCCGCCACCGCCCGCGACGGTGCCTCCAGCCTTAGAACGATCCACTTCAACCGATTCGCCTCCACCGACCTGCCCGACACTACCGAAATCACGACCACCCGTCGGAGGCGGCGCAGTTTCACCTGTGCCCGATGCGGGATTCTGTGGGGCTTCACCTGTTTTGGAACTCTCCGCAGCCACTGGCTCGCCAGCAGTTACTCCATCGACTTGACTAGGATCACGCGCCTCCGAACCCGCTTCTGTCTCGGGGCCACCAGCATCAGCCTGCTCTTCCTCGCCACCGGCAGTTTCAGGCGGCTGCCCACTCGGCGAGGACTCTGACGGCGGAGGTGCTGAAACACGCCCGTCAAACAGATCGGGGTCTGGCGCAGCACTGAGACTCAGCGCCGCGACACACAACATTCCTACGGGGAACCACACTATTGTGGTTGATTCAGAGCGGAGGCTCATAGTTTTTCGGTGCAGATGACTTCAAGTTCGACGGGGTTTCGAGCATCTACCTTAAATTCAACTTCAATTGTCCGATAGCCCTTTCGGGTGCCCTTATATTTATAGACATCGGGATAGAGCTTTAGATCCTTTTCCTTCATGCGCTCCGGCGCAAAGACACCGATCATACTGACATAGGTTTTTTTATCGGAGACGATGTGAACACTGACTTCCTTACTTTGCACGGCCAACTCAGTGCGAATGCGCGACTCTTCTTGAATCTGGCTCGGCGGCACGGTGCTGGGGCGGCTGGCCATGGCATCATTAAAAAACTTTGCCGAGAGCGGGAAGCGTCCCTCTTTTAAATATTTCGCAGCCGACTCCATGTTCTGACTGTAACGAATATTTGCGAGGTAGAGACTGGATGCCTTCTCCAATCCCGTGCGGGCTTCTTTAGATTCGGGAGCAAGAGCCACTGCTTCTCGATACGATTTGCGCGCGGCATCATAACGACCTGCCTTTAACGCGTTGTAACTGGTCTCTAACAACACTTCTAAGCGCGCGGCTTTGGATTTTTCCTTCAACGTCTCTAGACGTGCGCTCAACTCTGAGCTCGGACGCATCGCAATCGCAGCCTCCAGTTCGGTCACCGCAGCGAGCAGATCACCCGCAGCTTCGGCGGCAGTTGCGCGTTCGAGCGCAGCGTTGAACGCACGCTCTAGGAGCTGCGCTTCGATGACTGTCCGCTCATTGAGTAAAAATGGATTGTTCGGATGCTGAGAGAGCAAGGTATCCAGCTGTCCCAAGGCCGTGCTAAATTCACCCTTCGCTTCGAGCGCTTTGATCGCTTCGACCTCAGCAGCAATCCCCTCCAATGCATTGACCATCGCAAGTCCATCGCTGGCGGCAATATTACCTGATTCGATTTGCATCACTTTCTCAAACGCAGAACGCGCAGCGCCCAAATCCAACTCTGCCAACGCCGCGTTCGCGGCTTCCAACATCCCGCCGACTTGTTGAATCGCGCGCCCTTCGAGATCGCCAAGAATTGCGCCGGTCATTTCGAAACCGGAAATACTGCCTTGATATTGACCTGCATTCAGGTCGCGCAGCCCTTGATTATAGGTCTCCACCGCTTCGCGATAGGTATTTTCAAAAGCAGACTTCAAATATTCGAGGCTTTTCAGCTCCGCGTAGGTCGAGTCGTTCAACGCCCGCGCCGTCTCAGCCAAGGTCAGTGCACCAAGTTGAGCTTCCGCGGTCTCGACCACGCTACGAAAATATTTCTCGGCCTTTTCGAGTTTACCATCTTCGAGCGCATCGCGCGCCTTTTCGGCATCTTTATTCAAGTCCGCCATGAAATCCAGCGACACATCTCCCTTACGCAGAGCCACGGCCAAATCATCACTCAACAACTTTTCGGCACGCTCCGCCAACTGACGAAGATCGTAATCCACGGGAGCCGCAGTGCTTGCCCCGGTAGAAAGCGGCGTTTCAGCGCGGTTCTCAGGCGAAGGATCGTCGTCTCGCGACATCATGAGCACGATCACCGGGATGATCATCAGGGCGATTAATACGAGAGCGACAAGGATGACTGGCTTCTTGTTATGGGTCATAGGTAGTGGTGTAAATCAGAACTAACATCCACAACAACAGGCCAAGTGCAAAATTGCGACGCGAAAAAAATGCATTTCCCTCAAATCAATCGCTTCTTCGTGCTTGCATGAGGATGCAAAAAATCCACCCTTTCGACCAATTTATGCCAAAACGCACCGACATTAAGACAATTCTAATCATTGGTTCCGGCCCGATCGTCATCGGCCAAGCCTGTGAATTCGACTATTCCGGCACTCAAGCATGTAAAGCGCTACGTGAAGAAGGCTATAAAATCGTCCTGGTGAACAGCAATCCGGCGACGATCATGACCGACCCAGAGTTCGCGGATGTGACTTACATCGAGCCACTTACGATCGACGCACTGGAGAAGATCATTGACAAGGAGCGACCCGAAGCACTGCTACCGACTCTTGGCGGACAGACTGGGCTGAATCTTTCGATGGATCTGCATGATGCAGGTATCCTGAAGAAGTATGACGTCGAAATGATCGGCGCGAAGCCAGAAGCCATTATTAAAGGCGAGGCGCGCGACATCTTTAAACAGGCCATGATCAAGATCGGCCTCGACGTCGCAAAGTCGGAAACGGTGCACACGCTGGGCGAAGCGATCAAAGCAGCCGATGAGACGATCGGCGAATTCCCGATCATTATTCGCCCCAGCTTCACGCTTGGTGGTTCCGGTGGAGGCATCGCCTACAACCGCGAAGAATACGAGAAGATGGTGCAAAACGGCCTCGACTTGTCGCCCACCACCGAAGTGCTCGTCGAAGAGTGCCTACTCGGCTGGAAGGAATACGAGATGGAGATCATGCGCGACCACAAGGATCAGTGCGTCGTGATCTGCTCGATTGAAAACTTTGACCCAATGGGCGTCCACACAGGCGACTCCATTACAGTGGCTCCGGCCATGACGCTCACTGATAAAGAGTATCAGCTCATGCGCGACGCATCCTTCGCATGTATCCGCGAAGTCGGCGTTGAGACAGGTGGCTCGAACATTCAGTTCTCCGTCAATCCTGCCAACGGCCGTATGGTCGTCATCGAGATGAACCCTCGTGTCTCTCGTAGCTCCGCCCTCGCCTCCAAGGCGACTGGTTTCCCGATCGCAAAGATCGCCGCGAAGCTTGCAGTCGGTTACAGCCTCGACGAGCTGCAGAACGACATCACCCGCGAAACACCGGCCAGCTTTGAGCCGACGATCGACTACGTGGTGACGAAGATCCCTCGTTTCACATTCGAGAAATTCCCAGGCGCTGACACCACACTGACCTCTGCGATGAAGTCTGTCGGTGAAGCCATGGCAATCGGCCGCACCTTTAAGGAGTCGTTCCAAAAGGCACTACGCTCGCTCGAAATCGGTGCCAAGGGCTTTGTCGGCCCAGCTAAATTCGCTGAAAAGATCACCGACATGCAGGCAATCCGCCAAGGCATCTCGATCCCGACGTGCGAACGAGTGTTCTGGCTACGCCACGCATTCCTCAACGGCATGACGGACGAAGAGATCTTTGACCTCTGCGCCCTCGACCCTTGGTTCATCAATCAACTACGTGATCTGGTCGAGATCGAAGAAGATCTGCGCAAGAGCAGCCTACCAAAACTCGACGCGGAGTTGATGAAGACTTCCAAAGAAGCAGGCTTCAGCGACGCACTCATCGCAGACCTCGTAAATTCGAACCGTGCCGCCGTGCGCAAGCGCCGCGAAAAGCTCGGCGTGCTGACAAACTTCCGCCTGGTTGATACCTGCGCGGCTGAATTTGAAGCCTTCACACCTTATTACTATTCTTCCTACGGCTCCGAAAACGAAATCGTTAAGAGCGACAAAAAGAAGATCATGATTCTCGGCGGTGGCCCGAATCGTATCGGCCAAGGCATCGAGTTCGACTACTGCTGCGTGCACGCGTCCTTCGCGCTACGTGAAGTCGGCTACGAGACCATCATGGTGAACTCGAATCCGGAAACCGTTTCGACTGACTACGATACGTCCGACAAGCTGTTCTTTGAACCGCTGACACTCGAAGACGTGCTCGAAATTTACACACAATCCGGCTGTGACGGCGTGATCGTGCAATTCGGAGGCCAGACTCCACTCAATCTAGCGACTGAGCTGGAAGCACACGGCGTCAACATCATCGGCACCTCACCTGCCATGATCGATGCAGCCGAAGACCGTAAACTCTTCCGCGACATCCTCGACCGCGTCGATCTCAAGCAACCAGAGAACCGTATCGCCAACTCGCAAGAGCAAGCCTACGAACTCGCCGGCGAAATTGGCTTCCCTATCCTCCTCCGTCCATCCTTCGTCCTCGGTGGTCGCGGTATGTTCATCGTCTATGACATGAAGGAGATGAAGGAAATCGTCCGTGAAGTATTCGACGTCGCACCTGGCACTCCAGTGCTACTCGACAAGTTCCTCGAAGATGCTTACGAGCTCGACGTAGACTGCATTTCCGATGGCGAAACAACAGTGATCGGCGGCATGCTGCAACACGTTGAATTCGCAGGAGTGCACTCTGGCGATGCGACCATGGTCATGCCACCACACACGCTTTCCGCAGAGATCCTTGATACCGTTCGACAAGCCACCTACGCGCTGGCGAAGGAGCTCGAAGTGATCGGCCTGATGAACGTGCAATACGCGATCAAGGACGACGAGCTGTATATCATTGAAGTCAACCCACGTGCCTCCCGCACCGTGCCCTTCGTCTCCAAGGCGATTGGCGTGCCTCTGGCAAAACTCGCTTCGCGCATCATGGCAGGCGAAAAGCTCAAGGACCTCGGGTTCACTGAAGAAATCATCCCTCCGTACTGGGCAGTCAAAGAATCCGTCTTCCCGTTCAATCGCTTCCCAGGCGCTCCAATCATGTTGAGCCCAGAAATGCGCTCGACTGGTGAAGTCATGGGCCTCGATAAGGATCTCGGAGTTGCCTTTGCCAAATCACAAATGGCTGCCAAGCCATCACTGCCGGATTCCGGCGACGTCTTTATCAGCGTCAAGGACTACGACAAGGAACGCGCAGTCGAAATCGCACGTGGCTTGAGCGAGCTCGGCTTTGGCATCATCGCCACGGCAGGCACCGGCAAACTCTTCAAAGCCAATGGCATCGAAGTGAAACACGTTTGCCGCCTAAGTGAAGGACGCCCGAACGTGATCGATTTGATCAAGAACAACAAGATCGCGCTGATCATCAACACGCCACAAGGCACCGTCCCTCGCCAAAACGAGAACATGATCCGCACCGAAGCCGTGAAGCATAATATCTGCATCATGACGACGATCTCCGCAGCCTCCGCAGCGGTGGACGGCATCAAGTCGCTCCGCGAAAAAGGCTACGACGTGCGCTCGATCCAGTCTTACAGTAACGAAGCGAATCCACGCTAAGCAGCATTCATTTCTTAAATCAAAGACCAGACTCTTGTCCGAACGATGAGAGTCTGGTCTTTTTTTGTTTCTGATGATCACCAAAACACTCACAACTCTGGCAGCCTTGCTGTCTCTATATCTACTTGCAGGCTGCTCCAAGCCAGTGGACGAACAGACCATCGTCGGTTATTGGCAAGTGACACCAGAATCTGTCGAAGCCATGCTGCGCCAACAGGCAAGCGAAGAGGGACTCGCCGAAGAAAACCTCGGCAAGCAGATCGCCCGACACTTTCTCAATAAGATGGTAATCGAATTCAACGGCACGGAATTCAATCAATATCGAGGTGGTCGCCCTGGACGAGCGATGCCCTACACGGTGATCAGCGTCGCAGACGGCACGATCCAGCTCAATATCTCCGACAAAGCTGAGCTGTCCATCACAGCGACCCAAGACAGTCTGAGTTTCGTGTTCCCTCGCAGTAAGGAAGCGACCACATGGACGCGTCTCAGCAGCGAACAAGTCGCCGATCTCAAAAAGCAAATCGACCTGTTTGTAAACGGCCCCGCAGCAACTGCCGAAACGGAGCAACGCTTTATGTGGCTCATGAACGCTCCGCTTGATAAAGTAGAAGCCTACTTGGCAAAATACCCCGACCTATTTCAGGCCCGCACTCCAAAGCAGCAAACACTGCTGCACTACGCAGTGCGCTTTGATAAAGAACCTATCGTCAAACTGGCGCTCGCCGCTGGCGCCGATGTGAATGCCGAAGACGACTCAAAAGAAACGGTAGTCAACCTATGCACAAAATTCGATCTTAACGAACCGCTGCTCAAGCTGCTACTCGATGCTGGCGCAAATATCGACCACAAGAACGACCGGGATAGAACACCATTTCAAAGCGCCATTCGCAGTGAGAAATTGAACAAAGCACAAACACTTCTCAAACTAGGTGCCGCGGTCGATGCAGATGTGCAAATCGGAGAAAAGACTCCGCTCTTTGTTGCCATCGAAGACGGACAAACCGAAATCGTTGAGATGCTGCTCACAAATGGTGCCGACATAAACCACACCATTTTCGACAGTAAAACCGGTGCGCTCTACTTCGCCGCTCGCTACGGTAGTCTAGAAAGCATCCAACTACTTCTAGCCGCAGGCATGAATCCAAACGCAGGCAACGCCAACGACTGGAAGCCGATCAACAACATCAACTTTCGAGATAATGAAAAGATAGAAGCCGTCAAACTGCTGGTCGCAGCAGGGGCCGACATCAACCAACGAGGCGCTGGCGGTGCCACCCTACTCTACGGAGCAATCAGAAGCCAGGACACCGTCTTTGCCAAACAGTTGATCGAAGCCGGATCCGACTTCGAAATGGAAACCTCATTCGGAGAAACGCATTACGACAAAGCTCAAAAAGCTGGCCTCACCGAGCTCGTCGAATTCATGGACCAGAAACGTAGCGAGTCGCCCGCCGCGCAATAAAGAGTTTTCACACGACGACTTAAGAATTGCAGACTGACCTTAGCCACTCATGCTACGTGGTTTTTCAAAATGAAACCACCCACCATCATCGCACTCCTTCACGGCCCCGACCAACCGGGCCTGGTTTCGCGTGTCTCCAGTTGGATCTTTCTACGCGGCAGCAATATTCACCACGCCGATCAACACAAGGATCAGGAAGCAAATATCTTTTTTCAACGTGTGGAATGGACGCCTTCGGGGCAAATCGACGAAGAGGCTGCCGCCTTTGAGAAATTTGCCCATGATGAGCTCGGCATGACGATGAAAGTCGCAAAGTCGACGGACCTCCCGAAGGTCGCCCTCTTTGTATCGAAGATCGACCACTGCTTCCACGACACCATCCTGCGCTTTCGCTCCGGCGAGATGTCCGGCGAGTTGGCATGCATCATCTCGAACCATGAGACGCTCAAAGGCGACGCCGAGACTTACGGCATTCCCTTCTACCATGTGCCGGTCACTAAAGACACGAAGGCCGCAGCCGAAGCACAGCAGCTGGAGATCGTGCATCAGCATCAGGCACAGCTCGTCGTGATGGCGCGCTACATGCAGGTGCTCTCCGATGACTTTCTAACCCAGGCAGGTTGCCCGGTGATTAACATCCACCACTCCTTTCTCCCCGCCTTTGCCGGCGGCAAGCCTTATCACCAAGCGCACATGCGCGGCGTGAAACTGATCGGAGCAACCGCACACTACGCGACAGCAGATCTTGACGAAGGCCCAATCATCCACCAAGACGTTACCCGCATCAATCACCGCAACTCGGTGCCTGATCTGGTTCGCAAGGGAAAAGACCTCGAAAAATCGGTCTTCGCCCAAGCGATCCGCCTCCATTTAGACAACCGCATTCTAGTTTACCTCAACAAAACAGTCGTCTTCGACTAGGCAGCTACGCTGCATTTTTCCACTTTCTCACTCCTCACTTTCACTCTATCACTTTCACTTTGTTATGAACCACCCACCAAAAAAGAAACATAAGAATCCACTCATGCCAGAAGACGACGTCGTCGACGAACGCCACCTCGTCGACTTGGAGGAATCCGCCGAAATCTCGTTTGAAGACCGTGTCAGCGTCTACTGGATCGAGAACAAGAGCTTCATCATCGGGTGCATCATCGTTCTCCTCTTCGTCGTAGCTGGCTACCAAAGCATGCGCATCTTCAAGGATCGCTCTGAAATCGCCTTTCAAGCCGAATATGCTGCAGCCGAAGCCAACGAAGCACTCGCCGACTTTGCTAAAGCCAACAGCAGTAAAGAACTCGGTGGCTTTGCCGCGCTCAGCACTGCCGATGCTGCTTACACTGACGAAGACTACGCGAAAGCGCTTGAATTCTACAATCTTGCAGCCGATGCACTGACTGAACCAGCACTCGCAGGCCGCGCTCAGCTAGGCCAAGCCTTTGCCCTCTACCAAAACGGCAGCACCGACGAAGGTCTTGCTAAGCTCAATGCAATCACAGCCGACAGCAGCCTCGCCGAAGCCGCTCGCGCCGAAGCCGCCTATCACTTGGCGATCGAAGCCGACGCAGCTGGCAACACCGCAGAGTTCGAAAGCTTCGCCGCACAGATCAATGAGTCGCCACTCGCGGGCCAATGGCAACAGCGCCTCAGCTACTACCAGCAGCAAGCACAGTAGTAAAACCACTCGACGAGCAATCGTCCGACACATCTTTCAAAACGCACAGGCCATCGCGCCTGTGCGTTTTTTCGTATCAGGCCAAGCGATACTACCGAATTCAAGTTCACCATGGATTTGATGGCGACGGGTTGTGGACATTATCACGTCACCTTCATGAGCACAAAGTTCGATCTTTGCGATCTTCGCACGCGAATCGAACAGTATTTCCACGACTCCATGACTCATCTAGGTGATGATGCACCATTTTTGATGAAAGTTGTGCGCGCCCTTGCAGATGAAGGAGAATTTAAACGTTCATATGTGCAGGAACTGTTAGGGCGCGGTGAAACATTCAGCAGAAGAATCATACAAACAGGCATTTCCGAAGGATTAATCGCGACACCTAGACCTAATCCTAGGCCGTCGGCGAATTAGGCAAGCTTATCAATAAGATCAGCATACCCTTATCATTAAGCATCCTTATCGAGGATAAGTTGACAGTTTCAAATCTTAGTGCACAACAACACCCGCTCTGTCCGATTATCCGCTTAGGCTTATTAAACGGAGGCAGGGCATTCATCTCACCTAGAAATACAACGCTTTTTATTATGAGCACAATCATCACAGACATCCGCGCCCGCGAAATCATTGATTCACGTGGCAATCCTACAGTTGAAGTCGACGTCGAACTCGAATGCGGCATCGTTGGCCGTGCAGCGGTTCCATCCGGTGCCAGCACTGGTGAACACGAAGCAGTTGAGCTTCGTGACGGCGACAAAGCTCGCTACCTCGGCAAAGGCGTCCTTAAGGCTGTTGACAATGTTGACAACCTCATCGCTCCCGAACTGATCGGCTTCGACGCTTGTGACCAACTCACAGTCGACAAGGTCATGCTTGAGCTCGACGGCACTGCCAACAAGGGCAAGCTCGGCGCAAACGCCATGCTCGGTGTCTCCCTTGCAGTTGCACACGCAGCCGCAGACGCAATGGGACTTCCACTCTACAAATACATCGGCGGACCAAACGCTAAGGTGCTTCCAGTGCCGATGATGAACGTCATCAACGGTGGTTCACACTCTGACGCTCCTATCGCGTTCCAAGAGTTCATGATCCGTCCAATCGGTGCAGCAACATTCAGCGAAGCAATCCGCATGGGTGCGGAGTGCTTCCATAGCCTCAAGAAGGTGCTCCACGATCGTGGCCTCAGCACAGCTGTGGGCGACGAAGGTGGTTTCGCTCCTAAGTTCGAAGGCACAGAAGATGCACTCGACACACTGACAAAGGCTGTTGAAGCAGCTGGTTACAAGGTCGGTTCCGACATCACATTCGCACTCGACTGCGCTTCCTCTGAGTTCTTCGAAGACGGCGTCTATGACTACGCGAAGTTCGAAGGCGAAGGCGGTGCTAAGCGCAACTCCGAAGAGCAAGCAGCCTACCTGCAAGAGCTTACTGAGAAATATCCGATCGACTCCATCGAAGACGGTTGCGACGAAAACGACTGGGATGGCTGGAAAGCCCTCACAGACGCAATCGGCGACAAGGTGCAGCTCGTAGGCGACGATCTGTTCGTCACCAACGTGAAGTTCCTCCAGAAGGGCATCGACCTCGGCGTAGCAAACTCGATCTTGGTTAAAGTGAACCAAATCGGCACACTCACTGAAACACTCGAAGCAATCGAGCTCGGTAAGATCAACGGCTACAACTCAGTCATCTCTCACCGTTCCGGTGAAACCGAAGACGTGACCATCGCTGACATCGCAGTTGCGACCAACGCTGGCCAAATCAAGACTGGTTCCATGAGCCGCTCCGACCGTATCGCGAAATACAACCAACTGCTTCGCATCGAAGAAGAGTTGGGTGAAAACGCGATCTACGCCGGCACACTGTAATTAGTCCGAATCGTAAGATTTCTACAAAAGCCCGACGGTTGAGACCGTCGGGCTTTTTTGTATTCATCGCCTATTAAAATAAAATGAAGTGACACAGACATTGCTACGCCATCTCCGGCAGACCTCCGTCTTGTCTGTCCCGTAGCATCAGCCACATCACAGCTGACTCTCAATCGGCAACCACCCCATCACTCGTGCGGTCAAGCGTTTCCAAAAACCAGTATTAGGCTCCTTATCATAAACCACCCACTCGCCTGCCTCTAGCCGCTTCCAGCGCAGACGCCCCTTCGCATCCAAATAAACCTCATAGGTATGCGCAGGCCCCTTTTGATGCAGTAGCGCCACGAGACCCGCTGCCATTTCCGGCGACTCAATGATCACGCCTAGCTCCGTATTAATATACGCCGAACGCGGATCAAAGTTAAAAGAACCAATGAACAACTCCTTGCGATCCACCACAAAGGCCTTCGCATGAAGTGTCCCCTTCTTTGCCCCAACAGGAACTGAAGCCTCAACGCCCGAAGTCGCATCAGGACTCACCTCATAAAGACGAACCCCTGCTTCTAACAAAGCCCGCCGCGACTTGGCATACCCCCCATGCACGATGGGTTGATTATTCGCTGCCAACGAGTTAGTCACCACGATGACTTTCACCCCACGCTCTTTAAGTTCGATCAAGCCCTTCACTCCGCGCTTAGTCGGCACAAAGTAAGGCGAGATCAAGACCAACTCTTCTTCTGCCGCCCGGATCGAAGCCACGAGTGGAGTGAGAATTGAAGGTGCCGACTCAGCCAGACCTTTCTGCGCCTTATCAGGCGAATCATAAGCGAGACGAGACGCTGCCCAAATTAGATGACTCCCATCAGCTCCGAAAATCTCCGTCACTTTCTGCCCCAAAGCCTCAGCATATGGACTCTTCAACAGCTCCTGATAGGATGCATCGATCCGCGCCCTCAAAGCCAGCAACTCCGCCGGTAAATCATCAGGACTCTTGGCAAACCCAGCGACTGGCACCGCCGGCCGACTATTCCAATAGGAATCAAACATCTCCGAAACATCAGCAACAACGGGACCGACAGCAACCACGTCCAAATCTCCGAAATCCTCATCGGAATTCGCCCCAAAATACTCGTCAGACATGTTTCGCCCGCCGACAATGGTAATCAGATGATCCACCGTGAATGACTTATTATGCATCCGGCGATTCACACGCGAAAAATCCGTCAGCCCGTCAAAGAAACGCCAACCACGGCGCGCAAACGGATTGAATACACGCACTTCCACATGAGGGTGCGACGTCAACGCAGCGATCCCCGTATCGTATCCCTTCGTCTGAATGTCATCGATCAACAAACGCACGCGCACCCCACGATCCGCCGCCCGCAGCAGCACATTGATGAAGGCGTAGCCCACCTCATCATTAGAAATCAAATAATACTGCGCATCGATACAGCGCTCGGCTTGCTCCGCCAGAATGATACGTGCCGCCAACGAATCAATACCATCGATCAATAAACTAAAACCGGACTCGCCGGGGTGCTTCACTTGTACCCTCTGAGCTGCCAGCCCGAAGGAAGTCTCCTGCGTATCGGTCAGCGCATACGATTCAGACTTGGGAGTATCAAAATCAACACTCGCACAGCCGCTAAACAGAAAAAGCCCCAGAATCAGACTCGTAATGGATGGCCACCAGACAACTCGTTGTAAGGTCGAAATCTTGAACATAATTTAAAACAAAGTCATCCCGCAGCACCCAATACAAAGCGCTCAACCAACAGATGAAAGACAAATGGGGCAAAATCGCAAACTCGATGACACATAATTATTCACCCGATCAAACCGCGTTTTTTCAAAAAATTTGTGCTTCTCTCTGCAAGGATCTTGCTGCTGACTCGAAACAATCATGACTTTAAAAGAGAAACAAGACGCGCTCGTCGAAGAGATCACACTCATTCCAGATGCCTATGAACGCCTCGGCTACATCGTCGATTGTGGTAAACAGGCAGCAGGCCTCACCGAAGACCTACGCATTGACAGCTTCAAGATCGAAGGCTGCATGTCACAGCTCTGGGTCGTGCCCGCATTCAAGGATGGCCACTGCTCGTTCCGCTCCGAGTCCGACTCAGCCATCGTCAAAGGCATCGCCGAGCTACTCTGCAATTTCTACAGCGATGCGAAGCCAGAAGAGATCATCGCAACCGATGCCGAATTCCTCGGCGAAGTCGGTATCACTCAGCACCTCTCTCCCAACCGTCGCAACGGCCTGAGCCGAATCGTCGAATCGATTCAACGCTTCGCTCAGTCCTGCTTGGCAGGCTCATAGGCGATTCAAGGCCGCTTAGCCAATCTGCGTCATCTCATTGACCGTAAGCCCTTCGAGCGCGCCCTCGGTTGCGGCGATAAAGTCTTGTAGCGGTTGGTTGCCCATGTGCACCTGCCAGAGTTCACGCGACTCCCAGTTCTCGAAGAACAGAAAGTGCGCGGGCTTCTCGTTGTCCTGATGCAGGTCGTAGTGAATGCAACCTGCCTCGGCACGTGTGACATCAATCAGCTTTTCGAGCTCCGCTTTAACGAGATCGATTTGATCCGACTTGGCGGTAATATTTGCGACAATTGTTAGTTTAGACATATGTGTTTCTTTGTTTGGATTTGTATTTCGAATTGGTAAATCACCATCTTGCATCAGGAACCAAACCCATCGAGCACGTTCTTACCGATCACACGCCCACTTTCTTGCTGCGTGTGCGCGTCCTTCATCGTCTCAGCGCTGATAGCTCCTAAATTGTTGGTCACCGTGGAAATCAGCGTGCCATTATCGACTAGCTCCGATACGCGTGCGGACTTTCACATCCACGGGATTGACGGAGATGCCTTTGACTCTGACCAGTAAATCGCGTGCCCCTAGGTCAGGTTTGGGCGCTTCAAATTCAACCAGTGCATCTGCAGCAGTGATGGGGCCAGTTTGATTATATCCGATTGCATTCATAGTGATACGTCTCCTTTAGAAATCTCGTTTTGTTTGAAGAATCGAATATGCTCCCTTTATCTAGAAACGCAAAATATCCACACTCCTCACCCCAGTCCCATGCCGGCCCCACTCTACGACGCTCACATCCACTTAGCCGATCCTTCGCTGACTCGCCACGGGGATCAAATCTTAGTGGATTATGAGAGAATCAATTTCAAGCAGGCCGTAGTCGTCAGCACCTGCCCAAAGGACTGGCCACAAATATTACAATTCTGCAAACACGACGCACGACTCATCCCCGCCATCGGCCTGCACCCTTGGAAGGTGAACAATGTGCCGCTCAATTGGCAGGCACAGTTCCTCGATGCACTCGACAACGGAGCGCAGGCCATCGGCGAAATCGGCTTGGACAAATGGATCGAAGGCTACGACATCGAACGCCAGCACGCCGCCTTCCGCTGGCAACTCGCGCAAGCAACCAAGCACAACCTCCCCGTCTCCATTCACTGCCTCAAGGCAATCGATCCGCTCATGGCTACATTACGTCGTGTTCCCCTCCCCGCCCGCGGCTTCCACCTACACGCCTATAACGGCGCGGTGGAACTGATTCCGGAACTCGTCGAGCGGGGGGGCTACTTTTCCTTTAACGCCGGACAACTTAAAGTAGGTTCAAAAAAAATCATCGAGCGCATCCAAGCGGTGCCCAATGACCGTCTTTTAATCGAAACCGACGCGCCCGACATGCTGCCTCCCGCGGAACTGTGCACCTTCGAGCTGCCCGACTCCGAAACAGGCAAGCGCCTGACACACCCCGCCACCTTAATCAACGGCTACACCGCAATTGCAGAAACCCGCGCCACTTCACTCGAAAACCTGACCGCACAGGTCGCGAAAAACTTCAAAGCCTATTTCCTTGGCGAGGTCTAACCCTGCTTCGTCATGCACGATCCGAAACTCCAACCGCTACCAAAAGTCACGCATAGCCAACTGTTACTGCGAGGCCTGTGCTGCCTGTGCCCGAACTGCGGCCATGCCAAGCTATTTCGATCCAGACTGCGTATCCACCACAACTGTCCCGAATGCGGCATGCGCCTGGAGCGCGGCGACGGCTACTATCTCGGCCCGCTCTGCATCAACTACGCAGCCGTCGTCTTCACCTTTGTGCTGCCAATTCTACTCCTCGGTTTTTTCGGATGTATTGCCATCAAAGCCGCACTTATAATTGCTGCCGCTGGTGCACTACTACTTCCGCTACTGCTCTACCGCTTCAGTTGGAGCTGCTGGCTCACCATCTACTACCTTTGCTTGCCGGATGAGCTACACGCCAACCGTTCGGAAGACTGCGATGATCTCTCATTTGAAGAAGATCGCCGATCGCCGGGGACATAACCCCTACTCCTCTTCGATCATTGAGCGACGCTTTTGCGCGTAGCCGTTTTTCATCGCGCTATAGGGATCAATTGCACCGTCTTTCAGCTGCATATAGATGTCCAACAGCGTCGGGCTCTTCACGATGACTTCTGTCGCATCTAGAGCGAGTTGCCACTGATACTCTTCAATGACACTGTAAGGCGACTTCAATGGATTCACGGCACGGTCTCCGACGAGTCCAACCAAATCGCGGCAGTTCGATGGCCCCAAGAATGGTAACACCAAATAAGGCCCGTCACCGATTCCCCACGCACCAAAAGCCAAGCCGACATCCTCAGGCTGCCGAGGCTGCAAGCGCTCAAATTGAGCTGCGGCTCGGCGCACGCCGACAATACCAAGCGTTGTATTCACCGCAAAACGTTCCGTCTCCAACCATGCGCCTTTTAATTCTAACTGAAGTAAATTACCGACGAGACGCACGGGATATCCCAAATTCGCAAAGAAATTGGATGCGCCCTTTTCCACCGGGTCTGGAGTTACTTTCTGATAGCCATTAGAAATAGGCTGCATCACCTTCACATACACGAAGTCATTGAACTTAAAAGTCGCGCGATTAATGGATTCGAGCGGGTCACTCACAGCAAACACCGCCTCTTCTTCAAAATCGCCGTAAAGATCCTCCTCACTGAGGAAATCATCTTCAGCCTGCACTGCAGCGACTGGCACCAGTAGCACCAGACTGAACACGAACCAACGCAGCAACTGCATACTAGAGCTTGGTGCTTGCATCTAACTCTCCTTTGTTAAGCAGGTCTTCCAATTTCTCGATCAATTCCTGCCCGTTTCCTTTACGGAAGTGATCATCAAACTGTTGGCGATAGTTCGAGACCATGCTGATGTCTTCGCCCACGATGTCGTAAATCTGCCACCCGGACTGCAAACGCCCCAGACGATACACTACATTAAAGATTTTCCCGCTCGGAAAACGAATGACGACCGGAATCTCGATACGCTTATCGGTAATTTCAATCGTTTTACCGCAATCAATCTCTGGACGCTCTTGGCCGGCCATTCCTTCGATATACGCCTTCACGATCAAGCGCTCAATCAAGTCAGTCACACGCACTTGCTCCTGAGCACTCATCAGCCTCCAATTTCGAGCCAAAGCACGTCGAATAATCACCGTTAAATCATAATTATCCTCTAGCAACACCTTAACAGCGGCCTGCCGCTGCTCATACGAATACTCCTGATACGCATCCAAATACAGCACATCCAGCGCGGCACTCATCGCATTATTCAGCTTATCAGCCTCGCCTTCTTGCGAGTAAAGGGGCGCAGCCAAACAAAAGGCCAAGCCCGCAATTATCATCCAAATCTTCATAATACTACCTATAAGTTATTCTTCTGTGTCGTCAATCCCACCGAAAGCAAAACGACTAATCAGGCTCTCGATATCCAAGGCCGATTCCGTATCAACAATCATGTCGCCAGCTTCCAACGGAAAGCCCGAACCACCCGGCGAAAGGCTCAAATA
>Ga0209533_1001630_pt1 | contig 20929 bp, 21 predicted proteins | sample COG_04_FD_184748 | JGI IMG/M metagenome (GOLD analysis project Ga0209533, IMG submission 184748) | Pelagic Microbial community sample from North Sea - COGITO 998_met_04 (SPAdes) (version 2) | ecosystem: Environmental > Aquatic > Marine > Neritic zone/Coastal water | place: Helgoland, sampling...
TAATAAAATATCAATTTTATTATTTATATATAAATAATAAAATTGATATTTTATTAAACATTAAAACGTTCAATTAATATTACGATTACGATTACGATTACGATTACGATTAAATGAACACGTATTCCAATCGTATAAATAAAGAACTTCAGGAATTATTATATGATACGACACATTATTTATATGCAAATAATAAACCATTTTGTAGTGTAGAAGATATTGACGATCTAAATACTAGAATAATATATTGTAATATACGAGGTCCAGATAATAGTCCATATAAAGATGGCATATTTAAACTATGCATAAAAATTCCAGAAAATTATCCTTATGATCATCCTACAATTAAATTTTTAACTCCAATATATCACCCGAATTTATATAGTGAAGATTATTTTAGAATATATAATAATAACGAATGGGTGCCATCACAAACGATTCGATCTATGATAATTAGCATATATTCGTTAATGTTAGAACCGAAACCGGAAATAATATGTAATATAAATGATAATATTAAAGTATTAGAAATTCAAAAACGATTTAATATAAATAATATACAATGGAAAACTATAGCCAAAGAATGGACTAATTTATATGCAACAAAACAATTTTGGAATATTTCAATTCATAAAACAATCACATCAACAATCACACCAGCAAATATTGCATTACAAAAATACATTAGTTATGTATTATGGTTAGGGAAACAGTTTTCAAACAATACAAATTATGCATTATCTGATATATGGATAATAAATATAATGCCGCATATTATTGATAAGATTGGACCAGATATAATAACTCGTAAGAGAATATTTAATTATTATAATTTTGCGAATCTACATCATTAACCGTTGTATTATTTTGTGTTAAGTTATTTAATAATTTCATTATAATTTCTTGGTTCAGTAAAATTTTATCTAGTTTATCTAGTTCAAATGATACTTTTTTTTCTTTTAAATTACTTATTTCTAAGTTTTTATTTGTAGTATCACCCCACTGACTCCACATATAATCAAGACAATCTAAATTATTATTATTATTATTATTTTCTGGAATATTGTTATTATTTTCTGGAATATTGTTATTATTATTTTCAGGAATATTGTTATTATTATTTTCAGGAATATTATTATTGTTATTATTATTTTCTGGAATAATTTGATTTAATTCGTCTTGTCTCATTCTCATCATATTATTTAATTTAGATTCCATATCATCATTATCTAATGGAGTATCTGTTTTATCATTAAATTCAATCTCTGCTTGTGTTGGTCGTTTAACTAAATTTATAAATTCTTCTTGTTTATTTTCGAAATCTTTGTCTAATTGTATTTTAACTTCTTCTAATGGTCTAGATATTTTTTTAATTTTATATTTACCCATTTGTTTTAGCATTTCAGATATAGTTAATTTATTTTTATCGGTTAAATTAATATTTTGCATAGTAGAAATTTGATTTAATATATTTTCATATGTCTTTCTAACTTGATCAAAAGAATTATTGGGTATATTATTAAACGCATTATTCTCACTTAATAATTGCCATATCATTGCCTTATTTTCATTTGAGAGAAAACTTTCTGCCATTATATAAAAATATATATTTATTTTTATATGATTATAAATATTTATATAAATATTTTTTCAACATTTAAAACGACTACCAGTGAATTAAATCCAATCTGCAAATTATTTAGCGTAGCTGGGGGTTTAAGGGGTACAGTCGCGGAGTCACCGCTTCTCCCTTAAATACGTAAATTTAGCGTAGCTGGGGGTTTAAGGGGTACAGTCGCGGAGTCACCGCTTCTCCCTTAAATACGTAAATTTAGCGTAGCTGGGGGTTTAAGGGGTACAGTCGCGGAGTCACCGCTTCTCCCTTAAATACGTAAATTTAGCGTAGCTGGGGGTCCCCCCTTAGTTGAACAATTCTTTTCTTAATTTAACCATATCTTTATCTGGTATCCTTTTATTAAATGATTGTGGTGTCATTTTTTCTTGAAGAAGCTGAGAAATAGTATATAATACATACATACCACATTCGGTATTACTTTTTTGATGTTCGGTTTTATTTTTATAATATTTAAAATCAATACCTAATGTTTTACCCTGACTAATTATTCGTTTCGCTAATTTATTAATTTGTTTGGGTGTTTTATCCGCATTACTATCAAAATAAAATATGTATTTTTGTTTGATATCAATAAACATACAAATCCAATGAGATCCCTCTAAATAATGTGGGTCAGTATTAAATACTATACCTATTTTTTGTTTATTATTATTAATATGCTCTTTTAAATCAAAATTGCATAACTCATTCCATACACATTGACTAAATAATTTTTTTGTATCAAAATCAATTGGTGAAGGTCCTAAAAATATGAAATTCGGAAATTTATGTTCATATTGTTGCATTACTTTATTAATATCAATGCTAGTTAGCCAAGTATTCGGGTTTTTTTTCCAAGATGACGGTGAATTTGGGGCAAATGTATTTACATCTAATAATTTATTCGATTTATTTTTCATAAATTCTTGTTTTAACCAACATTTTTCATTAGAACACGTATTATGCATGTTATTTTTTAATGATGACCATATTTCGTTAGAATTATTAGTTAATATTTTTACATCAGGGTGTCTTATATTCCATAATTGTTTTAATTTTTCAAGAGAATTTTTATTATAACAAGTAAAATCAAAATCTGATTTTGGACTACATTGTAATTTTTTAAATGCCTTTTTTGTTGCCTTTTTTGTTGCCTTTTTTGTTGCCTTTTTTGTTTTATTCTTTAAATGTTTCATCTATATTAGTATAAGATTTTTCTTTTATTTTTTTGGGTTTTATTCCTTTGGTTTTTAGCGCTGGATTATTAATATTAACAACTCGTTTTTTTGGTAAAATTTGTTTAATAGGTTCAACATTAATTCGTTTAACAAAATTGTCTAAATTTTTCGTTACATTTGGTTTATTTATTAATATGTTATTAAATGTTTTTAAAGGGTCTAAATCTGGGTCTAAATCTGGGTCTAAATCTGGGTCTAAATCTGGGTCTAATGATGGATCTAAATCTGGGTAGAATGATGGATCTAAATCTGGGTCTAATGATGGATCTAAATCTGGGTCTAATGCTGGGTCTAAATGTTCATTATCTGTTAGTTGTAAATTATCGTATTCTGCTTGTAAAATATCCTGTTCATCTAATTGTTTTAAATAATAAACAATTGCTGTCGCATAATTCATAAATATATTTTTTAAATTATTATTCGTATAATTATCTTTGCACATATCTTTTGTAAGTTTACAAATTCTTTGTCTGTAGAAGAGTATATCGTCTAATATTAATTTGTTCGATGTCTTATTATTTGTATCATTAATTTTTTCATATAAAATTGGATTCAGTAAGTATTCTAATGTAATATTATTTATATATTTTTCATTATTCATAATATATAAATATTAGCTATTTTTTAATTGTTGTCTAGTATCGTTATTAAATAACTGTTTTTTGTCATTATCTAAATTATCTAAATTATCTGAATTTTCTAAATTTTCTGAAGTATCTAAATTTTCGGATTTACTAAATATATTTTTCTTAAATAAACCAGGAAATAATTGTTGCGTTGGATTATTTGTATTAGTCATTTCATAATTATATAAATCGCTGTTTTTATCTGGAATATATTGATTAGAAGAACAATTTTGTAAAGGATAAATTTGGTTTCTTAATATAGATTCGTCATTAATTTTTTCAGCATATTCATCTAATGATCCGATTTTATTATCAGAAGTCAAATTTTTGAAATTATTTAATTCATTAATTGATTGTGGTAATGTATATTTTGTAGATAGCGAACGAGGATCAAATCGAATATTTAAATTATTCGATATATTATTTCTCTCAAAAATTCGCGAATTTAATTCGTCGGTTCTATCCATATATCTTATACTCTTATAATAAAACAAATCTAAAGATTAAATGTAATATAATAATAATATTAATAATGTGTGGTATATTCGCGTTATTAAATAATAATGAAACATTTTCGCATGATTATATTGTAGAACAATTTAATAAGTCAAAAAATCGAGGACCAGATAATTCACAGATTAATACAACGAATAATAATTTTATCGGGTTTCATAGATTATCTATTAATGGGTTATCCGAAGATTCTAATCAGCCATTTTATATCAATAATATATTGTTGATTTGTAATGGTGAAATTTATAATTATAAAGAATTATTTAATAATATTAGATATAATCAAACAACTGCTTCCGACTGTGAAATAATTATATATTTATATATGTTATATGGAATCGAATATACATTAAATTTATTAGATGGAGTTTTTGCATTTATTTTGGTTGATTATAATATTAATAATATTTTTATTTCTCGCGATCCATATGGTGTTAGACCATTATTTTATTTATATAATTCTGAGTCGATTTTAAATAAACAATTAAAATCTGGAACTAAGAATGATTTAATCGGTTTTGCGTCAGAAATAAAACAATTAACTGAATTTAGTGAAAATTTATCTATCAATCCAATTTTACCAGGCGAATATTTATCATTCGAATTATCTGATAGTAATAAATGGTATATGGTTAATAAGATAAACTATAATACATTTAATTTACATAAAGTAATTCATAAAAATAATGAAGAAAATAAGGCAGAAATTTTAAATAATATATATAGTAAATTCTGTGATGGCGTAAAAAAACGGGTAACGACAACTGATAGACCTATCGCGTGTTTATTATCTGGTGGATTAGATAGTAGTATAGTATGTGCATTAGTGCAAAAATATTATAAAAATACATTAGAAACATATAGTATTGGGTTAGAAGGTTCAGAAGATTTAAAATATGCAAGAATCGTCGCGGAATATCTCGAAACAAAACATACGGAAATTATAGTTTCTGAAGCAGATTTTTTCGATCAAATTCCAGAAGTAATTAAAGCGATTGAAAGTTATGATACTACTACGGTTAGAGCAAGTGTCGGAAATTATCTCGTGGCGAAATATATTTCAGAAAATTCTGAAGCAAAAGTAATATTTAATGGCGATGGAAGTGATGAACTTATGGGTGGATATTTATATATAAATAGTGCACCAAATCATTTAGAATTTGATAAAGAATGTAAACGATTATTAACCGACCAACATTATTTTGACGTATTACGATCAGATAGATGTATATCATCTAATGGACTAGAAGCTAGAACACCATTTTTAGATAGAGAATTTGTAGATACATATTTATCAATCTCTTCAAAAATTAGATATGATACAAATAAATTCCAAGAAAAATATTTATTTAGAAAAGCATTTGAAAAATACGAATTATTGCCAAAAGATATATTATGGAGAAGAAAAGAAGCATTTAGCGATGGTGTAAGTAGTTTGAATAAATCGTGGTATACAATTATTGAAGAGAGAGTAAAAACCCAAACTAATATAGAATATAATTTAGATGTCCAATATACACATAATCCACCACAAACATTAGAACAATTATATTATCGAACAATTTTTGAATTGTTTTATCCAAATAAAGGATATTTAATACCATATTTTTGGATGCCTAAATATATTGACGCGGATGATAGTAGTGCTAGAACATTAGATATATATAAAACAAAACAAGATATTAAACAGGTTGATCAATATAAAACGCAACAATCCATACAAGCCAATATGCTGAAAATGTAAGATCTAAATATGCAAATAATGCAATTAGAAACGCTATAATCGCTCTTCTAGTTGCTTTTTTATACTTATATAATGTAGACACGTCATTCTCTGGCACTAAACCTTTTGCATTAAATACTATTATATATATAGACCATAATATTGTAATTATTAATGACATTACCCAGCTTTTTATCATAAATAATTTTAATAATTTTTTGTAACCTTCCGTATAATAAATAGTATAAATAGTATAAATACTTAATATAAAAATAATAAATCCGGATATATATATATTATTCATTCTAATAATATATATATATATATATTATTGTCATCCAAACGTGAGAATAATTATTTACAACATGACCGAGCAATATTAACTTTTTTTTTTAGTTATATTATTTTTTTGTTTAGATCGTCTTGTTTGTCTTTTTTTATTTATTTTGAAAAAATTTCGCAAATGATAAAATATTTCTTTATCGGTTCGTTTATCATTATTCATTGCAAGTAATGATTTATTTTTAATAGGAAAATTATATTTATTCGACTGTTTAACTATAAAATTAATAAAATTGGTTTGATCTAGTTGATCTATTTGTTTAAACTTTCGTTTTTTTGAATTATAATATCGTTCTGCCATTACGTTAAACGGTATATTATGTGTATATGGATCAACATGTATATAATATGTATTATCATTATCCATTAATGGATGATATAAATCATCTAAAAAACAAATTTCCGCATGGTCCGGAAGATTCGCACTATTTAATAAATCTCGCGACGTTTTATCATACGTTGTTCTTGTCTGTTCATTAATAACACCATTTATTTTATATGCTGCGATTATTTGATCAAATAATTTGTAATTTATTTTTTTTTCAAAATATTTTTGGATTTTTTGCGCCCATTCTTTTGGACCTTGATTATTTGTATAAATAATAACTTTATTACATTCACCTTTTTGTTTTTTGATTTTTAAATATGCTAATATTTTTAAAATATTAGGACGAATAAACTCGGGAAAAATATCCATTACTTCATAAAATTCATTTGAACTTAATTTTCGTTTATAATATTCTTCTAATACATCACAAAATATTCCTAATTGTACAAAATGACCTAGTGTTTCATCTAAATCAAATACAACTATATTGGTTTTTTTGTTTCGCATATATAATGTATATAAATAAAAAAATAGTAAAATTATGATTATTAGACCAATAAACCTTTTAAAAAAATTTTGCATATTATAATAACTTGTCATATTTATTATAATATATAAAAATAAACTTTTACTTTTAATCAACTTCATCTATATTTGGACCACTTGATTCTTCTGGTGAAGGCGTGGTTCCTTTAGCCATTTTAGCCATCATTTCTTCCATACCTTCCATACCTTCCATACCTTCCATACCTTCCATACCTCCTTCCATACCTCCTGGCATACCTCCTGGCATACCTCCTGGCATACCTCCTGGCATACCTTCTCCCCCGATTTTTTCCATAATCGGTTTACATACATCTTCTACTTCTTTCTTTTTATTATTAAATTCATCTGTTTCAGCCAATTGATTTCCTTCTAACCATTTAAGAGCATCTTTTACACATGTAGTTAGAGTTTCTTTATCATCATCGTCAAGTTTCGCAAGTTTATCATCAGTAAAAGAACTCTGCATCGAAAAACAATACCCCTCTAAACCGTTTTTAGCTTCTACTTTCTCTCTAAAATCTTTATCTTCATCCGCATATTTATCAGCATCAGATGTCATACGCTCAATATCTTCTTTCGATAGCCTAGATTTATCATTTGTAATTTCTACATTATTACTTTTACCTGTCGATTTTTCTAAAGCAGTAACATTTAAAATACCATTTGCGTCAATATCAAAAGATACCTCGATTTGCGGTACACCACGTGGCATCGGTGGAATATCTGTTAATGTAAATTCACCTAATTTATTATTATCTTTTGTCCTTGCTCGTTCTCCTTCAAACACTTGAATTGTTACAGCCGGTTGGTTATCCGAATATGTTGAAAATGTTTGCGATTTTTTTGTTGGTACAGTACTATTTCTCGGAATTAATATAGTCATTACTTCACCACTAGTTTCTAATCCAAGAGATAATGGTGCAACATCTAGTAATAGTAAATCTGCAGTTTTAGATGACGTATTGCCTGTTAAAATTGCCGCCTGTACCGCCGCGCCATATGCGACCGCCTCATCTACATTAATCGATTTAGATAATTCTTTTCCATTAAAAAATTCACTCAATAACTGCTGTATTTTTGGAATCCGGGTTGACCCACCAACTAATACAACCTCATGTATTTGATTTTTCGATAATTTAGAATCTTTTAACACTTTTTCTACCGGATCCATTGTTCCTCTGAAAAGATCCATACATAATTCTTCGAACCTCGCTCTAGTAATAGTAGAGAAAAAATCGGTTCCCTCAAATAATGAATCTACCTCAATTGATGCCTGTGCCGACGATGATAGTGCGCGTTTTGCTCGTTCACACGCGGTTCGAAGTCGACGCATTGCTCTCGGATTATCTGAAATATCCTTTTTATTTTTCCGCTTAAATTCCTGTACAAAATGGTTTACTACCCTATTATCAAAATCTTCCCCCCCTAAATGTGTATCCCCCGCCGTTGCTTTAACCTCAAAAATCCCGTCCTCTATGGTAAGGATTGAAACATCAAAAGTACCCAATATGTTATCGTATAGACGACTAATCTATACTTCTGTATATTTCTATACAGATCAGACTATATCTTATCAATTGTTTTTTCTTCTTTACACCAATACTTATCGACTATATTTTTACTTTCTACTACATAATTTTTTGGAAATATTACTTTAAAATTAGAATACATACTACTAGTTATAATATAATTATCTACTCCTTTTATTTTTTCACACCATTTACCACTACTAACTTGTTCACGATGCCAAATATGATTGTCTTTTATTTCAATTAATGTTTTGATTTTTGGTACAGCAAAATCAACTTTATAAGTACAGTTTTTATTATTCATTCTATATGCCACTTTCGGTCCATTTGTTATATATATTTTGTGTTCATTGCAATATCGTATAAATTTTAATTCAAATTTGGATTGATACATAATTTTTTCATTAGATAAATTGTGATATGTTCTTATTTTAAATACATTATTTGTGAAATTACAATCTTTACAATGCGCTTTAATACGATTTTTATGTGAATGCAAATCGCGCGATATAAAATATGAATCGCAATTATCACATTTGATTTCTATATGATGAATTTTTTCTAAACAATTTCGAGATATTGAATATAAATAAGGAGAAAAACGAGTTTGATTACTAATACTTACAATCGGATAATATATAAAATCATTATCTATTTTAAACTTCTTATTTTGCATAGAAATAATTTTTGTTTTAAAATAATCAAACTCTCCATTCGTCATATTTCTACGGAAATAATTATCCTTAAATTCATCGTCGTATTCATCAAACGCGATTTTATCTAAAATAAGCTTATCTAGTAATGTCGGTTCGGGTTTACATATTTTTATAGGCATTTCAATATTTTTATCAAAGCGTTCTATCATGAATTTTGATTGATTCTGGCGTTTTATATCATCAAATTCTTTACATATCCGACATTTTGTAATATTGCGATTAATTTTTCTTATTATATTATTTAAAGCGACTTTGTGTATAGAATCACAATTTATGCATTTATAAGATACTATATAATGGTTGTTTCTTGTAATTACTTCATTATCAAAAAAAAAACGATAGAGTGGAATACCCGTATTGGAATATTTGTGAACAATTTTATCTATATTAAATTTGGCTAGATCCTTGTTTTCCCATTTTAGAAAATTATTATTTTCTATACATATTATATTTTTTTTTAGGAGTTGAATATTATTTATATCCATTTACATACATACATAGTTTTAAATATTAGTCTTTAAGTATTGATACGTAACAATTGATCACGGCGCAATTAGTCGTTGAACCTTATTTACGTCAGAATGTAAATCTTGGCTGCTGATTGTCTAATATACTGAATTTATCAAACCTTCGTAAATATAATATAATATATTTACTGTGGTATTCAGCACTTAAAGAGTTTCCAGCAATTCACCGTGTGTTTTTTACTTGGAGGCAGTACTATGTTATTTAATAACATTGAATTTGTTTACCACCAAGATCATAAATTAATACATTTTTTTCTGCAGATGTCATTTTATCAAGACCATAGGCTATCGCCGCAGCAGTTGGCTCATTAATAACGCGTAAAACGTTTAATCCAGCAATAGCACCAGCATCTTTGGTCGCAGTTCGTTGAGCATCGTTGAAATATGCGGGTACAGTAACAACGGCGTCGGTTACTGTAGTACCCAAATATGCTTCGGCGATTTCTTTCATTTTAACTAAAATCATAGATGAAATTTCCTCAGGTAAAAATTGTTTTTTTTCTCCTTTATAATCAACCTCGATAGATGGCTTATCGCCACCCTTATCAAATACTTTAAATGGAAAATGTTTAATATCGGATTGAGTTGTTTGATCTGAATACCGACGACCAATTAGACGTTTTGCGTCAAATACGGTATTTGTTGGATTTGCAGCGGCTTGATTTTTTGCGCCATCACCAATGATTCGCTCTGTGTCAGTAAATGCTACAAAAGATGGTGTTGTACGGTTGCCCTGATCATTTGCGATAATCTCGACTCGGTCATTTTGCCATACACCGACACACGAATACGTGGTTCCAAGATCAATACCGATTGCTAGTCCTTTTTGTTCTGCCATATATAAAATATATGTAAATATGCTTTATATATATTTTTTAATGTATATACAAACTTTAAAAAAGTTTGGTTTCTAAAGTTTGGTTTCTAAAGTTAGTTTTTAAAGTTTGTTTGGTTTAATCTTCGTTAATATGTTCAAGAGCGTATAAAATAACCATTTCTTGATCCGAAAATTTCTGAAATAATAGATTTTCTTCCATATTTATTTGAAAGTGTCTATTCATGAAATTTTTCAAAACTAAATTTATATTATCGTCGATTTTAATTTCACATAATATACCTCCATTTGCTAATTTTAAATTATCTGAATCATTTAAATTTATCCAACGTAAATAATTACCATATTGTAATTCATTTATTTCTTCTACGTATCTATAATTATCTAGTTTTTTTAATAATTCGCACGTTTCTTTTTTAGATAATTGAAGTTTATCTAACATTTCTCTCTTAGTTTTTTCTATTTTATCAAATGTTAAATTTACTAGAGATTCATTATTTTCATTATTTATTGCTTTTTCTAAATATTTTATTTCGGCATCATCCATATATATTATATATATAAGGGGGAACCCCTTATACCCCCGATTATTGTTATTTTATTAATATTTTATTAATATTTTATTGTTATTTTATTAATATTTTATTAATATTTTATTGTTATTTTATTAATATTTTATTGTTATTTTATTAATATTTTATTAATATTTTATTAATATTTTATTAATATTTTATTAATATTTTATTGTTATTTTATTAATATTTTATTGTTATTTTATTAATATTTTATTGTTATTTTATTGTTATTATATGGAAGTGGAGATATTGTAGTATTTACCAAACTACCGATATTATTTGTATGATTTAATGAAGTATCAATCCAGTCATCTTTCCCTTCAGAATAATATATATTTTTTAGATTAGTCGTATTAAAAGACATGTCTTCAAAATTAGATAGTTTGTTTCCCATAAATATTAATGTATTTATATTTTCTAAATTTGCAAATGTATTAGTAGATATATCAGTAAGTGATGCTGGTAAGATTATACGATTTATATATTTATTATTATAAAATATATTATCTGCTGTAATAGACTGTAAATTATTAAAAGCTATAAATTTTAATTTAGGATAATTTACGATATTGTATGTTTGATTGGCGGTTATTGATGCAGAAGTGTCCCATATATATTCTATTGTGGATTGATTCGATGTTATATCACTATTATATATAGATCTCGAAATATCATGGAACGTTGATATAGAAAAAGACTCATTTAATGCTGGAAAACTTGTTCGTAAAATACCTATAACACTATTATATGCATGTTCATAAATTTGTTTTCTTGAATTTTTTTCAATATTACTAAAGGAAGCCCAATTACCCAACTCAGTTTTTGCGCACGATAAATCATTTATTTTAAAATTGGTCCATTCTTTATACTGTACATTATCCGTATTTTCTATATTATTATAATACCATCTTAATCCTTCTTGTTTAAATATATCAGCATAAATATTTGCTAATATTCCAGTAGATTCACGTGCCCAAGGTAATTTTGATGATAGAGTAGATTCATTCGATATATCTAATATAATATCAGGCCATTGTTCCGGAAATTGTAATTTACCGCCGCTAATATTAAAATAAATATTATATGGGGATGTTTCATCTGGTAAATTATCACTTAATTTTTCTGAATAATAATATTGATATATCATTGTACCATTTGCGCTTTCATCAAATACAAATTGACCAACAAAATGTCCCTGTGTTGTATTAACATCTTGACCCGATGAAAACCATGATGTTTTATTAAATCCTAAATCATTTAATAAATTTGTAGTGTTAGGACATATTGTATCTATTAAAGTTAATGTGTTATTTGATATATCTATACTTTGTACTCCTTTATTTACTACCGTTACGTCTTGATTATTGAGACTATTAAATTTTGTAGTATATTTAATACCTGAATTAGAATTTGATATTTTCACAGTATTTATACCTAACCAAGTGTAATTGTGGGATAAGTCTTTTATCGGTGGAAATAAATTATTTACATTTCTTGAAATATCACCGGTTATATGATCTGCTCCTGAAATTGAATATAAATTCTTTCTACTTAAATTTCCACTTATATCAAATCCGAATTCATAAAAAATAACCGAAGAAGAACCATCAGTAACATCATCATTGCGTTTTACAATATTTCCTTGATTATTTCCTAAACTTAAGTATGGAATACAATTTGCTAATATAAAATCATTAAATGATGTATCTGGATTATTAGGACCATTCTTTATATTTTTTCGTTTTAAATAAATATTATTTCTATAATATTTTTTACCATTGGATTGGTACTCGTCTGAAGATACTAAACATATATAATTTTTAGACATAGGATATGTATATAACGTTTCACCCGATTCTGGTTCCTGCACGTTTTTATTAGCAATAGTTTGCGCATCACGAATTGAAATATTATTATTACAAGGATCAGTAAAATAAAAACTGATTTTATTATCCGGAATATTATATTGTAATTCTAAATTCTCAGGTTGAATTAACGATTTTACTAAATTATTTCCACTAGAATCACTATATTTCTGATTTCCCCCCCCAGCAATCCAATTTAATATATATTGAGTATTAGATAAATCGATCATTTTAGTACTACTTGGATCAACTATGCCAATTGTTAAACTAGTATTATTTGTAGTCATAATATATATTATGAATACAAATAAATTTCATATTTGATATTAATCATGATTTTCATATTCAGCAGTGTGATTTTCATATTCAGCAGCATTATTATAATATTTATTACATCCATTATTATTAATTGAGGGTGGGAAATGTGGGGCACATGGGGCTAGTAAAAAAGCATTTTTATTTAAATATCTATTATTAATATATTCTGATTGTGAAACAGCCCCAGGTGGATTTTTTGTATAAGCCCCTTTAAATACATTTTTTCCACCAATAAATTGATTTTTACATTTATTATGACACGCAAATTTCGTTTCGTCTAAATCGGTAGTTCCACAATGACTACGTAATACTTGGTTTGTTTGATTATGGCATGATATATGTAATTTTTTAATATGTTCGTTTTGAGTTTTAACCGTTTCTTGAACAATCGGTTTTTGACAGCTACCCGGACAATTATTATATCTAACACTTAACATACCTTTTGTATTCATTACTGATCGTTTAATTATATTAGAATCATTAGTACAACAAGAAAGTCCTCGATTTCCATTTGGTGCTAAATTAATTTGTCCTACAACACCAGTTATACGACGAGTTCCATTTAATGCAAACCCTAAAGGCCCATTATTATTACCAGATATTGGTGCCATACGTGGATTACCATTCATTGTTTTTCTTTTTAAAGCAACAATAGACATTATATATATATATAACAACTATTTTTTAATAAATAAGGGGAGAGGTCAGTCTTCGACTTTACCCCTTAAACCCCCGATCTACGCTTAAGGTTTTAAAGATCTTTAAAACTTAAGGTGTGAAAGATCTTTAAAACTTAAGGTGAGAGGTCAGTCTTCGACTTTACCCCTTAAACCCCCAGCTATGTTTTAGGTATAATCTTAAGCGTAGCTTGGGGGGTTCTAAAGGGGGTTTCCCCCTTTAAAATAAACTCCCCCCAAACATTCCACCAGTACCTTCATTCGCTGCCATAGGTTCAGCAGCATTCATTAGCGGGTTATTCGGTCCTTGAAAATCATTATTAAAATTATGTTGTTGCTGTTGAGTATGTGCGGTATTTACATAATTATTAGAATTAACATTATTTGCTTGTTGTGCTTGTTGTGAGTGCTGTGATTGTTGTTGATTTAAGAAATCGGCTTGACTTGGTTGATGTCCCGGAGTTGGTGAAATTGGTTGTGTTGTTTTATAGTCATTCTTTTTCTTTGCATCTTCTTTTAAATTCGTTTTTCCATCGTATAAATCAACTAAACGTTCAACTAAAACATTGATTTTAGCGCCTAATTTAGTTTGCATTGTAAATAAAACAATAAATAACGGTATTATAAAATTAATTTCGTTAAATTCAACATATGCTGTTTTACTATATGTGGGAATATATCTAATAATTTTATTCACAAACCAAATAGCGAATAATATTACCGATATACTTGTAATAATTTCAAATAATATTTCTAAAGTTCCTTTAGTATCGTCTTCTTCTGGTGTATAATAATTCATTAACTTCAAAATTAAAACTATAAACGGAACAGATATAAATGAATATTGAAATAAATTTAATAACATATTTTTATTATCATCATCAAAATTAAAAACATATTTAAAAAATCCCATTTTATCATTATTCGATTCACCAAGTGTATCCATATGATTTATAAAAAGAAATTAAAAAAATAGAATTATTATTAAATATAATAAATAATGTTAAAAAAAGCCCTAGATAATTTAAAACACGGAGAGAATGGCCACAAACACGACGAATATCAATATATATCATTAATTAAAGATATATTAGAAGACGGAACAATGGTTGATGGAAGAAATGGTAAAGCATTAACTGTATATGGCAGCGCTATGCATTTTAATTTAAGCAATAATACAATTCCAATCTTAACAACAAAAAAAGTTGCCTGGAAAACATGCGCTAAAGAACTTTTCTGGTTTTTAAATGGTAAAACTGATAATAATATATTACGAAATCAAAATGTTCATATATGGGACGCTAATGCATCCCGAGAGTTTTTAGACAGTCGAAATTTACAACATTTAGAAGTTGATGATTTAGGGCCTGTTTACGGGCATCAATGGAGACATTTTAATGCAGATTATAAAGACTGTAATACTGATTATACAAATAAAGGAACTGATCAATTACAATATATTATTGATAGTTTACAGAATCCAGAAGAGAGATATTCCAGACGTTTAGTAATGTCTGCATGGAATCCGCAACAATTAAATGAAATGGCTCTACCTCCGTGTCATATATTAGCGCAGTTTAATGTAATAGGTAATAAATTATCGTGCTCATTATATCAACGAAGTGGTGACGTAGGTTTAGGTGTGCCATTTAATATAGCATCGTATAGTTTATTAACACATATTATAGCAAAACACTGTAATTTAATCGCTTCAGAGTTTATATATTATTTAGGAAATTGCCATATATATGATGATCATATCGATAATTTAAAAGAACAAACAAATCGTATTCCATTAGAATTCCCTACAATACACATTAAGAATACACATTTATCAATTGATCAATACTCGTTAGATGATATAGAATTAGTAAATTATAATTCGCATAAATCTATTAAAATGGAAATGAGGAAATAATGAGGAAATAATGAGGAAATAATGAGGAAATAATGAGGAAATAAAGTGTATATTACATTCATATATGAGTAATTCAGCATCTTTAGCGGCCGCAAAAAAACGTAGAAGCCAACCGGCAAATATACCACAATCATCTCAACAACAAAAACAACAACAAAAACAACAACAAAAACAACAACAAAATACTCAATCTACAGCAAATGTTACTCCTGTACAATTATTAAAGAATCATGATTATAAACTCTACCTTTTAGAAAAAAGTTTTGAATCATTAAAAGAAGATTTAGTAACAAAGAATGATCTAGAATTATTACAATTAAATAATTCACAAAATTCACAAAATTCACAAAATTCACAACTTGATAATAAAATGATAAATACGATAGAAAATACTAATACAGATATAACATTATTAAAAACAGCAATTAATAAATTAACTAAAAATATCACGGAATTAACCTCGGTAGCGCAAACTATGAGAGCAACAATATTATCACAAACTAATGAAATAGAACAACTTAAAGAATTAAAAATAGAATTTTATAAATTTCTAGAAACAAAAGAAACAAAAGATTTAGAAGAAACAGAAGAGAATGTGGAAACCGCTACAAAGGAAACCCTCACAGAAAATATGGTGGAAATCCCGATAGAAGATACAGTGGGGTCGTAGGGGTTTCCCCTACAGAAGAAAATAGGGGGTTGTAGGGGTTTCCCCGATAGAAGATACAGTGGGGTCGTAGGGGTTTCCCCTACAGAAGAAAATAGGGGGTTGTAGGGGTTTCCCCTACAGAAGAAAATAGGGGGTTGTAGGGGTTTCCCCTACAGAAGAAAATAGGGGGTTGTAGGGGTTTCCCCTACAGAAGATAATGAGTAAAATATAAAAAAAATTATTATATTAAGTTGTTAATGAATATAATAATTATAATATTAATTTTTTGTATAGTATTATTTCTATATTTGCATATATATTATCATTTTAAAACCAGCGATGATTTAGAAGTGTATGAAATATCGAATATGTCCAAAGAACGACTAGAAGAGATATGTAATTTAAGACAACCTATACTATTTAATTATGATATTCAAAAACTTGCCTCGCTTAGTAGAGTAAATATTCTGCAAAATTATAGTTCCTTTGATATTAAATTACGAAATGTTTTAAATGCTTATTCTGATTCTAGTAGTAATTATAATTCTGATATATTATTGCCAATTACATTAAATAATGGAATAAAAGTTATTGAAGAAGATGAAAACCGAAAATTCATTTCTGAAAATAATAGTGACTTTTTAGAAGAAACCAGTTTAATTAAAACTTTACAATCCAATGATGAATTTATTAGACCACATTTAATGTCATCTTATACATACGATTATATTATGGGGTCAAAAGATAATATAACACCTTTACGGTATGAAATGAATTATAGAAATTATTTTGTGGTTTTAAGTGGGTCAATAAAAGTTAAAATGAGTCCACCAAAAAGTGGAAAATATTTATATCCTATAAAAGATTATGAAAATTGGGAATTTAGATCATCAATAAATCCGTGGAATGTTCAAGAAAAATATTTACATGATTTTGATAAAATTAAATGTATGGAAGTAACATTAGAACCAGGAAAAATCATATTTATACCTGCGTATTGGTGGTATTCTTTTAAATTTGAAGATAATAAATCAACTATTGTTAGTTTTAAATATAGAACTTATATGAATACATTGGCTATTTTACCAAATTTATTTGTATCATTTTTACAAAAACAGAATATAAAACATGATATTGTTGAGAACAAACTTTTTTAAAAAGAACTTTTCTTAAATGTTTTTTTGATTAAACTTTTCTTAAAAGTTTATTTGGTCGAATCTTTGATCAGAGTTGTGTTCAGTATATGCAACATTTGAATCTCTTGAGGATAAAACCAATTTAATATTATTATTTTTTTTCATTATTCTATAACAATTTAAATTAAAATTCCATAATGCAATATCAAGCGCATTATATGATTTTTTACTGAACGTATTTTCAATCTGTATTGTAGGATCAGCGCCTCGTACCATTAATAATTTAACACAACGAGAATGACCATTAAATGCTGCTAAATATATAGGTGTAACATTATTTAACCATATGAACCCGGTTGGATATAAAAGTTGTTTATACTCAAATTTTAAATCATACATTATTGAATTAACGTCTACTCCATTATTTAATTCTTCTAATAATATATCATACTTACCATTAAATGCTGCATTATGTATAGTAAACCAACTATCTAAATGACTCGTACTGTTTTGTAATTTTGGCATATATAACTATAACTATATAACTATAACTATATAACTATATAAGTATATACCAATAACTGAGTATAATTATCTAACAAATTCAAAAAATAAAAATTATTATATTTACATAAAGATTGCAGGAATAAAAAATACACTAAGTAATTGTGCAAAATTAAAAATTTTATATAAATTATTATGAAAATTTAATATTGAAATATTACCACCAATAAAGGTTATGGGTCCGCCATACCCAACTGTTGTTTGTGTGATAAGTGAATGCCATAACCAATAATAAAATGGATTGACTGGATTATTATCTGTATAATCTCCAAAATGTAACTCTTTTGACAGTTTTCTATGATTTGTAAGTATATAATCGGCCAACCAATATAATAATCCAAACATAAGGGTGGAAATAATATTATACTTTAAATATTTTACTCCATTATTTTTAATTAATAAAGGCATGTGTAAATTTACCATTTTTATATATATAGACCTTTATTAATAATTAAAAATATAAAATTAATAATTAAAATTGATAATTAAAATAATATTTTACTTATCATTAAATGAAATATAAAATTCATATTAATAATTCTGATTATAGTGACTGGGTTCTATATGACGAAAAAACCATGATGCCGATTGAAACTCCCGAAACGATTCTAAATCCTATAGAAAATAAACTTTTTAATTGTGATATATTAGATGCCGACCTAAATATAATACATTCTCCAATTAGAGAAGATACGAATATCCCAGGAATATTATTACTTATTGGAAAAACATATGGGCGTCATAAAAATCAATCAGATAAAAATACTGATAAATTATATTATAAATGTATACCTAACGATAAACGATTACCATCATTTTTAATATCATATGAAGAGAAAAATGTTGGATTTAATAAAAATATTACGAATCGATATATATTATTTAAATTTGTTAAATGGACAGATAAACACCCGACTGGAGTAATCACAAATATGTTGGGCGAAATTACCAATTTATCGAGTTTTTATGAATATCAATTATATTGTAAAAACTTGGCTATATCAATAAAAGAATTTACTAAAACAGTAAATGATAAAATGAAACAAAACGCAAACGTGTCATATATAACAACTATAATGAAACAAAATCATATGATCGAAAACCGATTAGACGATTATATTTTTACAATAGACCCAAAAGGAAGTATGGATTTGGACGATGGTGTAAGTATAAAAGATAATATTTTAAGTGTCTATATTGCAAATGTACCAATTTTAATGGAATATTTTGACTTATGGAATTCATTTTCGGAGAGAATATCTACAATCTATCTTCCAGATAGAAAACGTCCAATGTTACCTACCTTGTTATCTGAAAATCTTTGTAGTTTATTAGAAAATGAAAGTAGATTTGCGTTTTGCATGGATATAACGATTGACGAAACCGGTATTACTAATATTAAATTTTGCAATGCTTTAATTAAAGTTAAAAAAAATTATAGATATGACGAAATTGAATTACTTAAAAACGACAATGCATATCAAGAAATTTTAAATAAATCGAAAATCTTATGTAATAAATATAAATATAAATATGTAAAAGAAATAAAAGATAGTCATGATTTAATCGCGTTTCTAATGATATTAATGAATTATGAATGTGCAAACTTAATGTGTCGTTTTAAAGATGGTATATATAGAACATTAAAATTAAAAGAAAATATATCTAAAGCGACAGAAATATCTACAGAAATATCTACCGAAATATCTACCGAAATATATAATTTTATCAAAATTTGGCAATCATCAACTGGACAATATTCAAATTTTGATAATAAAAGTAGTCATGATTTAATAGGGCAAGGGCTAGATAATTATATACATATAACATCTCCGATTCGGCGATTAGTAGATTTACTTAATATAATGAAACTACAAGAGAACTTAAATATCTGTAGTATGAGTTCTAACGCGATAACATTTTATAATACATGGTTAAATCGACTAGATTATATAAATACAACGATGAGATCAATCAGAAAAATACAAACTGATTGCAATATATTAAATTTATGCGTTAATAATTCGGGTATTTTAAATAAAATATATGATGGTTATGTATTTGATAAAATTGAGTGGGATAATAAATATTTGCAATATACAGTATATATCCCTGAACTAAAAATTATATCTAGAGTGAATATTAAAGAAGAGTTAAAAGACTATAGTTGTTGGAAGTTTAATTTATATCTTATAGAAGATGGAACGACATTAAAAAGAAAAATTCGGCTAGAAAAGGTAAATTAAAAGGACTCCCGTCCCTTAAACCCTGACTGTGCAATTCTGGTATAATGATAAAGGACTCCCGTCCCTTAAACCCTGACTGTGCAATTCTGGCATAATGATAAAGGACTCCCGTCCCTTAAACCCTGACTGTGCAATTCTGGTATAATGATAAAGGACTCCCGTCCCTTAAACCCTGACTGCGCAATTATGTCATAAGGAGACACCCCGATCATTAAACCCTGACTGCGCAATTTAAAACGTAGTTCGGGGGTTTAAGGGGTCTCCCCTTATCCAAAACAATTTTCGCCGCTATATGTAATATAGAAAAATCCATCTTCGTCTTTATATTTATCGTATAATTCAATCATTGTCGTATTACCTGATAAAATACATTTATTTTTAGTATAAAAAAACATCGCTTTTTCTTTTGGCAGTTTAATTCTATTACGAATAACATATATAAA
>Ga0209533_1001632_pt1 | contig 20922 bp, 13 predicted proteins | sample COG_04_FD_184748 | JGI IMG/M metagenome (GOLD analysis project Ga0209533, IMG submission 184748) | Pelagic Microbial community sample from North Sea - COGITO 998_met_04 (SPAdes) (version 2) | ecosystem: Environmental > Aquatic > Marine > Neritic zone/Coastal water | place: Helgoland, sampling...
GTCGCTAATTAAAGCACTGGCACTTTTCTTGTTTTTCATCATTTAAGATTTAAAGGTTTGTAAAAATAATAAAACCTCTCTCTTATATTAAAGTGATAACTAGTTCACTTTTTGCTGACGTTATACATGTAGATGAAGTTGTACCTACAATTACATCAGGGACTACAGGAACAGATAAAGCAGAGAATAGTGGAGCTGGTCAAACGATTTATACAATTACTGCTACTGCAAATGATGGAGGAACTATTGCTAGTTATGCCATTGCAGGAGACGATGCAGGTTTACTATCGGTAAACGCTTCAACAGGCGTTGTTACATTAACAGCAGATCCAGATTACGAGAATAAAAATTCTTATTCATTTACAGTTACCGCTTCAGATGAATTAGGGACAAGTGTACCTACTGAAGTAACATTCAATATTGTACCTAAAAATGTATTTACAACCAAATTTGATTTAGAGACAGCTGTTACTGCATGGATTGCAGATGAGACCAGTGCAACTGCCACCTATGGAGATATTAAAGTGTGGAATGTTTCCGCTATTACAGATATGTCTAATTTATTTCAAGATGCTACTACATTTAACAGTGATATTAGTGATTGGGATACTTCTAATGTAACTAATATGGTAGGTATATTTTATGGCGCTATTGCTTTTAACCAACCTATTGTAGATTGGGATACTTCTAGTGTAACTGATATGACACAGATGTTTCGAGGTGCTACTGCTTTTAACCAACCTATTGTAGGTTGGGATACTTCTAGTGTAACTGATATGACACAGATGTTTATAGGTGCTGCTGCTTTTAACCAACCTATTGTAGATTGGGATACTTCTAGTGTAACTAAGATGATACAGATGTTTCGAGGTGCTACTGCTTTTAACCAACCTATTGTAGGTTGGGATACTTCTAGTGTAATTGATATGGTCGGAATGTTTCAAGGCGCTACTGCTTTTAACCAACCTATTGGAGATTGGGATACTTCTAGTGTAATTAAGATGGGCGGAATGTTTCGAGATGCTACTGCTTTTAACCAACCTATTGGAGGTTGGGATACTTCTAGTGTAACTAGTATGGACGGAGTGTTTCAAGGCGCTACTGCTTTTAACCAATCTATTGGAGATTGGAATACTTCTAGTGTAGATAATATGGCAGGTATGTTTCAAAGCGCTACTGCTTTTAACCAATCTATTGGTACTTGGGATACTTCTAGTGTTACTAATATTAGATATATGTTTTATGGCGCTACTTCTTTTAACCAATCCATTGGAAATTGGGTTGTGTCTGCGGTTACTCTAGCTGATTATGCTTTTCAAGGCGCTACTGTTTTTGAAGGAACTGGTATTGGAAATTGGAATACTTCTAGTTTAGTCAATATGAACAATATGTTTTATGGCGCTATTGCTTTTAACCAACCTATTGTAGATTGGGATACTTCTAGTGTTACTACTATGCAATATGCGTTTTATGGAGCTACTGCTTTTAACGGAGCTATTGGAGATTGGGATACTTCTAGTGTTACTACTATGAGATATGCGTTTTATGGAGCTACTGCTTTCAACCAACCTATTGGAGATTGGGATACTTCTAGTTTAGTCAATATGGAAAATATGTTTAATGGCGCTACTGCTTTTAACCAACCTATTGGAGATTGGGATACTTCTAGTGTAACTGATATGTTACAGATGTTTCAAGGTGCTACTGCTTTTAACCAACCTATTGGTACTTGGGATACTTCTAGTGTTACTACTATGAGATATGCGTTTTATGGCGCTACTTCTTTTAACCAAGACATTGGAGATTGGGATGTGTCTGAGGTTACTCTAGCTGATCATATGTTTCACTTCTCTAGTTTTAGTTTAGCAAATTATGAATTATTACTGGTTGGTTGGTCTACTATAGATCCAGATGAAGCTGGCTTACAGTCTGGCATTAACTTTAACCTCGAAAACGGCGTTTTTGTGTATTGTAATACTGCTATTACAGCTGCAAAAAATATTTTAACAGGTACATACTCATGGGTTATTAGTGGTGATACACAGAATTGCCCACCAGAAATTACAGGTGGTGACACTGCAGACTTATCTGTAGTTGAAAACCAAATAGCTGTAGCAACGATTACTTCAACTGATGTGGATGTGACTGACCCTGATAATAGATTTTCAACCACTCTTACTGGAGCTGACTCTAGTTTATTTAACATTACAGCAGGTGGTGTTTTAACTTTTATTACTGCGCCTGACTATGAAAACCCTACTTCTTCTACCATCTCAAATGTTTATAATGTTATTGTTACAGCACAAGATGATGGAGGTCTTACAGATACACAATCAATTACAGTTACGGTTATCAATGTAGATGAAGTTGTAATAATTGATGAACCTGTAATGCAGTTAACATCTATTATATCCAATGTAGTGATTACAGGCACTGGTTATTTAACCCTTACTGGTGGTGCGGGTATAATTGGAAGTGTTGAGCTTTCCTCTGGAGCGCAACTTAGTTTAAAAGATGCAGGAATTATTGAAGGAAATGTTGAGCTTTCCTCCGAAGCAAAACTTACTTTAGAAGGTGCAGGAAGCATTGAAGGAAATGTAATCATTACCCAGGGTGGCTCATTAATAGCTACTGAAGGTTCAATTACCGGTGCCATAACATATAAAAGAACTTTACCTACCACAAATTGGTATTTAATTTCATCTCCAGTAACTGGTCAAGACAAGGATGAATTTGTAGCAGCTTCAAACTTAGCAGTAGATTCTGGAACCAATCTAGGTTTTTGTAATTATGATAATTCTTTAGCCAATTGGAATTTTTACCAGTCTGGAGCTTCTGGAACAGGAGATTTTGTTTCAGGAGAAGGTCATTCGGTAAAATTAAACGTAGCAGGTGAAGTAGTTTTCACAGGGGATTTTAATAATGCTGATGCAAGTATTGCAGTAACAGCAGGTACTAACGGTCTTAACTTAATAGGAAATCCATATTTAGCATCTGTTTCTGTATTTGAGATGTTAACACAAACAGACAATCTTAACTTATTATCAGAACGAACAGTTTGGCTATGGGATGAATCAGAAAGTCTTTATGTCGCAAAGAATCTAACAGAAGATTTAGAAGTAGCCCCTGGACAAGGGTTTTTTGTTAATGTAGCTTCTTCAGGAAACTTTATTATAACCGAGAGTATGCAAAGTCACGCAGAAGACACCTTTCAACGAGGTGAAACAAGCTCTAAAGTGGCGCTTAGCATAAGCAATGGAGAGGCAATCAAAAGAGCATCAGTTTTTTATATTGATGGCGCTACTACAGGTTTTGACAATGGATATGACAGTTCTATCTTTGAAGACTTGCCTGCTGAGTTCTCTTTATACACAAGAGCAGTGGCTAATGAAAATGGTAGAAACTTAGGAATTCAGTCTTTACCAAAAGGAGATTATCAAAACATAATAGTACCAGTGGGTATAAGAGCAGCATCAAAGAGTACTTTAGCATTCTCTGCAAGCTCACAAAACCTAACAGAAGGCACTTATGTTTACTTAGAAGATAGAGTAACCAATAGCTTTACAAGAATAGATAATAATACATATAACGTAAGTCTTTCAAGTACTCTAGACGGAGTAGGAAGATTCTATATGCACACCATCTCTAGTTCTCTTGGTAATGATAATCTAACATTTAGTGGTGTTAAGATCTTTAGTTTAGATAACAGAACGCTTCGTGTTTTAGGAGTAGAACAGCAGGCAAAATTAAAGCTCTATAGTATCTTAGGAGCAGAAGTGCTTAAGACTAATTTTATAGGAACAGGTGCCAATAATTTAGCACTACCTTATCTAAAGACAGGTATTTATATTTTAGAGTTAGATACCAATAAAGGAGTTTTAAACAAAAAAATTATTATTGAATAATGCCTAAAATGATAAAGAACACAAAACAAGACAAGAAAGATATTACGCGAAAGGAAGCCTTAGGCAAAATAGGTAATTATAGAAAGTATGCAGCTTTAACCGCTACAGGAACTTACATACTATTAACCCCTAAAAAGGCATAAGCCATTAGCCAAGTAAGAGCCGCAACAACCCTTGGAGATGGTTTTTAGATACTAAGAAAGGCAAGAAAAAAAAATCGTTTAAAAAGAAATTTTTAAACGATTTTTTTTTGGATTAAAGACGATTCTTTTAGTGTAAAAAAGGTGTTTATACCTGTTATGATTTGAAATTCGGAGAAAAAAATTAATCATTTTTTTATAAATAAAGGCAATGCAACCCGCAATAGGTATTAAATTTTTAAGATATAGTATAGGTTCTTTTTTGCAGAATTATCTAGATAATAAACCTTTACTTAAGAGGTAATTGTTCTAAAAAACTATTTTAAACCATCCCATTCATTATAAAACTGAAGCAGATATGTTTCCATAAAAGAGTGTCTTTCTACGGCTATTTTCTTTCCAGAAGCGGTGTTCATTTTATCCCTTAAGAGCAACAGTTTTTCATAAAAATGATTAATCGTTGGGGCATCCGACTTTTTATATTGCTCTTTTGTCATATTTAAATTCGGAATAATTTCAGGATCATACAACCCCCTGTTTTTAAAGCCACCGTAATTAAAACACCGTGCAATACCAATGGCACCAATTGCATCTAATCGGTCTGCATCTTGCACAACCTCTAATTCTATAGAAGTAAATTTTTCAGACGCTGTATCAAAAGAATTTTTATAAGAAATATGCTGTATTATGTTTACAACATGCTTAATAATCTCTTTGCTCACATTTTGGTTTGTAAGAAATTCAGAAGCTACTCTAGGTCCAACAGTTTCATCCCCTTTATAAAATTTAGGATCTGCAATATCATGCAAAAGGGCTGCTAAAGAGACTGTAAAAATATCTACTTTTTCATCTTTAGATATTAAAAGTGTGTTTTTAAATACGCGTTCTATGTGAAACCAATCATGTCCTCCTTCGGCATTTTTTAATTCCTTTTTTACAAAGGCAATGGTAGCAGTAATAATTTTTTCTTTGTCCATGATTTTTTTATTGCGATTAGCGTAACAGGGATTATAAGAATAATAATACGCACATAATTTAGTAAAAATAAAAAATCCACTCTATTTAGAGTGGATTTTTTTTAAAAGTCTTTATTTAAAATGATACTAGCAAAATTCATCATAAGCTTGCGCTAAATTCTGAGCAATCATTTGTGCAGATCTACCTTCTATATGGTGGCGTTCTAACATGTGCACCAAATTACCATCTTTAAATAAGGCAATTGCTGGTGAAGATGCTGGAAAAGGAATCATAAACTCTCTTGCTTTTTGTGTAGATTCTTTTTCTACACCTGCAAAAACAGTAGTTAAGTTAGTAGGTGTCTTTTCTGCAGCTAAAGAAGCAATTGCTCCTGGTCTTGCAGTACCAGCTGCACAACCACAAACTGAGTTTACCATTACTAAAGTGGTTCCTTCTTTAGACATTGCGTTATCAACGTCTTTACTTGTATATAATGCTTCAAAACCTGCGTTAGTTAATTCTTCGCGCATTGGTTTTACTAATTCTTCTGGATACATAAATGTTATAATTTTAAAAGGCAAAGATAAGAATAAGTTCAACAAAATTCAAATTTAAAGGCATTGTTGTTTTAATGTAAATATCAATAAAATTGATGCTTTTAAAATAGTCCTAAAAATACTACTTTTGTTATCTTTGAAAAATATAAAAAAGAATTATGGGAAATTTTACAAAATGGTTAGGAGCAGGTTTAGGATTTACTTTCGGTGGCCCAATTGGTGCTGCGTTGGGGTTTGCTATTGGTAGTTTTGTAGGTGGTTTTTCTGAAGCAGATTTAACCGAAGAACAAAGAGCATACCAACAAAGAGCTGGAAACAGCAGAGGTGGTGCAGATACACAATCTGGAGATTTTGAAATGAGTTTACTAGTGTTAGCCTCTATTGTTATTAAGGCAGATGGCAGAATAGACCCGAAAGAATTGGATTTTGTGAGAGCACAATTTACTGGTATGTATGGTAAAGAAAGGGCAAACAGTGCTTTTAAACTTTTTAAAGGTATTGTTAAAAAAGAGATTTCTGCAAGGCAAGTTTGTATGCAAATAAGAAGTCATATGCCACATGCTTCTCGTTTACAATTGCTTCATTTCTTATTTGGTATTGCAAAAGCAGATGGTTTTGTTACCGAGAGTGAAGTGGAAGAAATAAGAAAAATTGCTGGGTATCTGTATATAAATGACAGAGATTATACCTCTATAAAAGCAATGTTTTACGATGAATCTGACAATGCATATAAAATTTTAGAAATCACAAAATCTGCTTCTACCACTGAAGTAAAGAAGGCGTATCGGAAAATGGTTAAGAAATACCACCCAGATAAATTAGTAGGTTTAGGTAAAGAACATTTAAAAGGTGCTAATGAAAAGTTTCAAAGTATTCAAGAAGCATATGATCGAATAAAAAAAGAAAAAGGAATGTAAATTGATTTTAAAAAGCTTGCTTTCTTATTCCTCTTAGGACAAGAAGTAGTGCTTCTAATTTATTTCTTATGTTGTAATTTCTTTACAACGCTGCAACTTTGCTATCTAATTTCTCCATCAAACTCAAAAAATTGATTAATTTCGCATTCTTATAAGAAACAATACACAATGAGCGCGAAATTTCCTGAATATAAAGGACTTGACTTACCAAAAGTTGCAGAAGAAATTCTAGATTACTGGCAAGAGCATAAGATATTTGAAAAAAGTGTAACTACTCGAGAAGGCGCAAAGCCCTATGTTTTCTTTGAAGGACCTCCTTCTGCAAATGGATTACCAGGAGTTCACCATGTGTTAGCGCGCGCTATTAAAGATATTTTTCCACGTTATAAAACCATGAAAGGATACCAAGTAAAGCGAAAAGCTGGTTGGGATACGCATGGTTTACCTATAGAATTAGGCGTAGAAAAAGAGTTAGGAATTACGAAAGAAGACATTGGTCAAAAAATTTCTGTAGAAGATTATAATGCCGCTTGTAGAACAGCAGTAATGCGTTATACAGGTATTTGGAACGATTTAACAGAGAAAATGGGGTATTGGGTAGATATGGAAGACCCATATATTACCTATGAGCCAAAATATATGGAATCTGTTTGGTGGTTGCTAAAAGAAATTTATAATAAAAAATTAATTTACAAAGGATATACAATTCAGCCATATTCGCCAAAAGCAGGTACAGGTCTAAGTTCTCATGAACTAAACCAACCAGGAACCTACCAAGATGTTACAGATACAACGGTTGTTGCACAGTTTAAAGCGATAGAAAGCACATTGCCAGACTTTTTACAAAACGAAGGAACCGTTTATTTCATCGCTTGGACAACAACTCCTTGGACGTTGCCAAGTAACACCGCATTAACGGTTGGCCCTAAAATAGAATATGTTTTAGTGTCTACCTTTAATCAATATACATTTGACCCAATAAAAGTAATTTTAGCTAAAAAACTAGTTGGTAAACAATTTGCAGGAAAAAATAATTTTCAAGTTGAAGACGTAAACACTTTAAATGAATATAATTCTGGCGATAAAAAGATTCCTTTTTATGTTATAAAAGAGTTTATTGGTAAAGATTTAGTTGATATTAAATACGAACAAATTTTAGAGTATTGCCTTCCAAATGACAATCCACAAGATGCTTTTAGAGTAATTTTGGGGGATTTTGTAACCACAGAAGATGGAACAGGAATTGTACATACAGCACCAACTTTTGGGGCAGATGACGCGATTGTTGCAAAACAAGCATCACCAGAAATTCCACCAATGTTAATAAAAGATGCTAATGATAACTTAGTTCCATTGGTGAATTTACAAGGAAAATTTAGACCAGAAATGGGTGAATTTGCTGGTAAATATGTAAAGAACGAATATTATAAAGATGGCGAAGCGCCAGAAAGATCTATTGATGTTGAGCTAGCTATTAAATTAAAAATAGAAAATAAAGCCTTTAAGGTAGAAAAATACAAGCACAGTTATCCTAATTGTTGGCGTACCGATAAACCAATTTTATATTATCCTTTAGATTCTTGGTTTATTAAAGTAACCGATGTAAAAGACAGAATGCACAGTTTAAACAAAACCATTAACTGGAAACCAGAGTCTACAGGAACTGGGCGTTTTGGAAACTGGTTGGCAAATGCAAATGATTGGAATTTATCGCGATCTAGATATTGGGGAATTCCGTTACCAATCTGGAGAACAGAAGATGGTAAAGAAGAAATTTGTGTAGGTTCTGTTGAAGAATTAAAAAATGAGATGGCAAAAGCTGTTGCAGCTGGCGTTTTAGCAAAAGATATTTTTGAAGATTTTGAAGTTGGAAATAATTCTGAAGAAAACTACGCAAAAATAGATTTACATAAGAATATTGTAGATGAAATAGTATTAGTTTCTGCTTCGGGACAGCCAATGAAACGTGAAAGCGATTTAATTGATGTTTGGTTCGATTCTGGTTCTATGCCCTATGCGCAATGGCATTATCCGTTTGAAAATAAACAGAAAATTGACGAAAATGAATCTTTTCCAGCAGATTTTATTGCAGAAGGAGTAGACCAAACAAGAGGTTGGTTCTATACCTTACATGCAATTTCAACGATGGTTTTTGATTCTGTAGCGTATAAAAACGTAGTTTCTAATGGTTTGGTTTTAGATAAAAATGGACATAAAATGTCTAAACGCTTAGGAAATGCAACAGATCCTTTTACAACATTAGCTACATACGGTGCAGATGCAACCCGGTGGTATATGATTGCAAATGCAAATCCTTGGGATAATTTAAAATTTGATTTAGAAGGCATTGAAGAGGTGAAACGTAAGTTTTTCGGAACATTATATAATACGTATTCATTTTTTACTTTATACACAAATATTGATGGTTTTTCTTATGAAGAAGCAGACATTCCTTTAGAAAAAAGACCAGAATTAGACCGTTGGATTTTATCAGAATTACACACTTTAATTCATAAAGTAGATAAACTTTACGAAGCATATGAGCCTACAAGAGCCGCAAGAGCAATATCAGATTTTACACAAGATTATGTAAGTAACTGGTATGTTCGTTTGAGCAGAAGACGTTTTTGGAAAGGAGATTACCAGACAGATAAAATTTCTGCGTATCAAACCTTGTATACCTGTATGAATACCATTGCAAAATTAGGCGCACCAATTGCACCGTTTTTTATGGATCGATTGTACCAAGATTTAAACGCTGTAACGAAGAAAGAAACCTCAGAAAGTATTCATTTAGCAGATTTTCCTGTGTATAATGAAAGCTTTGTAGATAAAGGCTTAGAGCACAAAATGGAAAGTGCGCAAACCATCTCTTCTTTAGTACTTTCTTTGAGAGCAAAAGAGAAGATAAAGGTAAGACAACCACTTCAAAAAATAATGATTCCTGTTGACAGTGTAGCGCAAAAAGAGGCTATTTTAGCCGTTGCAGATCTAATTAAGAATGAGGTTAATATTAAAGAAATTCAGATTTTAGACGATGCATCAGAGATCTTAATCAAACAAATTAAACCGAATTTTAAAACGTTAGGTCCTAAATTTGGAAAAGATATGCGTTTTGTTGCCGCTGAAATTCAAAAATTCAACCAAGAAGATATTAACAAAATAGAAAAAGATAAACACATTTCTATTGAGGTTAACGAGAAAAATATTATTTTGGATGTCTTAGATGTAGAAATATCATCTAAAGATATAGAAGGTTGGTTGGTTGCAAATGAAGGTTTGTTAACAGTTGCTTTAGATGTTACTATCTCTGAAGAGTTGCGTAAAGAAGGAGTTGCCAGAGAATTGGTAAACAGAATTCAAAACGCAAGAAAAGATACAGGTTTAGAAGTAACAGATAAAATTAAGTTAACAATTTTAAATTTTGAAAACTTACAAAAGTCTATTTCTGATAATAAAGAATACATTATGAGTGAAACATTAACTAAGGAATTGGTTTTTGTGGATGAATTAAGCAATGGTACAGAAATTGAATTTGATACCATTAAAAGTAGAATATTAATCGAAAAAATGTAATAGTATGTTGGACGTTAAATTAAGATATTCAGACGAAGATTTACAGGAGTTCAGAGTAATTATTGATCAAAAAATAGCAAGAGCAGAGGCAGATTTAGCTTCATTAGAGAGTGCTTATAAAAATAACGCAGGAAACGGTACAGATGATACATCACCATCATTTAAATCTTTTGACGAAGGTTCTGAAGTAATGAGCAAAGAAGCTAATGTGCAACTTGCCATAAGACAAGAGAAGTTTATTAGAGATCTTAAAAATGCCTTATTGCGTATTGAAAATAAAACGTATGGTGTTTGCAGAGTTACCCGCAAGTTAATTCAAAAAGAACGTTTAATGCTAGTGCCCCATGCTACTTTAAGTATTGAGGCAAAACGCAAACAATAACATTTAAAAGCTTCCATTTTGGAAGCTTTTTTAGTATTATAAATAGTAGTTAGTTTGGTAATTTCTCAACTAAAATATAGTTAATGGATATTGGTAAAAATACTTTACTTAAAACCCTGTCTTTATTTTTTCTAATTTCTAGTAGTACTTTTTCTCAAAAAAAAATCATAAAAAAGGTTACAACCGCCACTAAAGAAATAGCCATTTTTACAAAGGGTTTGGATGATTTGGTTTTAGAAAATTCAACTTCTGAATTCATAGAAGTTTTGTTATATGCAGAAGACCCAAATATGCAGCACATTGTAATTGAAGAAAAAAGCACCAAAACTGACATAAAATTTAAGATTCCCGTTTTTAAAAGTGAAGCCGTTGTCTTTAGGAAGTACATTACAAAAAGATTAAAAAGAGCATCGGTAACTATTAAAATTCCAAAAAATAAGGAGGTTTCTATTTTTGGAGAACATATAAATATTTCTTCTAAAAGCTACAATGGGAACTTAAATGTTTTGATAGAAAAAGGCATTGTTAAGTTAGACACCATCCAGCAAAACCTGGTCTTAAAAATGTATGAAGGAAACCTGTTTGGAGTGCTTAAAAAATCAAATTTAACAATAGCTTCTAAGATTGGTAAAATAAAAATAGATGCTGTTTTTTATAAAAAAAAGTATAAAGAAAATAGAATGAATACTGGCAAAGAAATAGCAATTACTACTTTAAAAGGTAATATTTTCTTAACACACCGATAAATCTAATAATAGTGTTATTTTTGTTATCATAAATTTAAAAAAAATGTCAAAAAAGAAGCTGGCAATCTTTACTATAATTATTGCAATTTTATTAGATCAGATTATAAAAATCTATGTAAAAACGCACTTTATTTTGGGTGAAGAAGTAGTGTTTTTTGACTGGTTTAGAATCCATTTTACCGAGAACAACGGTATGGCAATGGGTTTTGAATTTGGTGGTAAAGCAGGAAAACTTTTTTTAACTTTATTTAGAGTGGTTGCTGTGTCTGCAATTATTTATTGGTTAATGGGTGCTATAAAAGCCAAAACACACAATGCTGTAATTGTGGCTATTTCTTTAATTTTTTCTGGGGCAGTAGGTAATATTATAGATTCTATTTTTTACGGAGTTATTTTTGATCACCCTACGCGCAGCCTAGCGAAAATGTTTCCAGAAAATACTACAGGAGAATTATTCTATGGGAAAGTAGTAGACATGTTTTATTTTCCGCTTTGGCAAGGAACTTTACCAGAATGGATTCCTTTTATGGGTGGAGAATTCTTTACTTTCTTTCAGTATATATTTAATCCGGCAGATGCTTTTATCTCTGTTGGTGTTGCTTTGTTATTTATTTTTAGCAAACAAGCGTTTCCAAAATAAAGGCAATACTTATTTTACAGAGAAAATTAGGAGATGCGAATTTTGTACGTTCTTAAAAAGAGATTTTTTTAATATGGTTACCTAAAGGGTGTCTACTGTCCTCTAAATTTCAAAGACTCTCTATGAATTCAGTGTATCAATTATAAATTTGCGTAATTTCGTAGCATGTCCACACCCTTAGAACTTCAAGTAAAAACCTTGCCAAATGAACCCGGTGTGTATCAATATTTTGATAAAAATGAGGTAATTATTTATATTGGAAAAGCTAAAAACTTAAAGAAAAGAGTTTCTTCTTATTTTTCTAAAACACATGACAACGGCAAGACCAAGGTTTTAGTAACTAAAATTGTAAGTATAAAACATATTGTTGTAGCAACTGAAACGGATGCTTTATTACTAGAAAACAATCTTATAAAAAAACACAAGCCACGGTATAATATTTTATTAAAAGACGATAAAACATACCCTTGGATTTGTATAAAAAAAGAACGTTTTCCTAGAGTTTTTATGACGCGTAGGGTCATAAAAGACGGCTCGGAATACTTTGGACCTTATACTTCTATAAAAACCGTTCGAATTTTATTAGATTTAATAAAAGAGCTGTATCCTTTAAGAACCTGCACGTATGACTTAAGCCATCAAAATATAAATGAAGGCAAATATAAGGTCTGTTTAGAATACCATTTAAAAAATTGCAAAGGAGCTTGTGAAAATTTAGAAACAGAAAGTCATTATAACAACTCTATAAAAGCCATTAGAAATATTATTAAAGGAAACTTTAAAGAAGGTTTAGAGAAGTTTCAAGAAATGATGCTGGTATTTGCAGAAAAAATGGAGTTTGAAGAAGCGCAAAAAATTAAAGAGAAACTAAGCTTATTAGGCAATTATCAATCGAAGAGTACCATTATAAATCCTGCTATAAACAATGTAGATGTTTTTTCTGTCATTTCTGACGAAACGCATGGTTACGCTAACTTTTTAAAAATTTCTAATGGTGCTATTATTCAATCTCACACTACAGAAATTAAGAAAAAATTAGCCGAAACAGATACAGAATTATTAACGCATTTTATTGTTGAAATAAGACAGCGTTTTAACTCTATTTCTCCGGAAATTTATGTGCCTTTTAATGTGAATTTGGGTGGAATAGTAAAAGTAACGATTCCTAAATTAGGAGATAAAAAACGCATTGTAGAACTTTCGGAAAGAAATGCAAAATATTACCGGCAAGAGCAATTTAAACAGACACAAATTGTAGATCCAGAGCGGCATGTAAAAAGGATTATGGCGCAGATGAAAAAAGATTTGCGTTTGCATGTAGAACCACGTCATATAGAATGTTTTGATAATTCTAATATTCAAGGAACGCACCCTGTTGCAGCTTGTGTAGTTTTTAGAGATGGGAAACCAAGTAAAAAAGAGTACAGACATTACAACATAAAAACGGTTGTAGGACCAGATGACTTTGGTTCTATGGAAGAGGTGGTTTTTAGACGTTACAAGCGCTTATTGGAAGAAGAACAAGCGTTGCCACAATTAATTATTGTAGATGGTGGGAAGGGCCAGTTATCATCTGGGTTAAAGGCTTTAGAAGATTTGGGTTTGCGTGGTAAAATAGCCATTATTGGCATTGCTAAAAGATTAGAGGAAATTTATTATCCAGAGGACCCTATTCCGTTATACTTAGATAAAAAATCTGAAACTTTAAAGATTACACAATATTTAAGAAACGAAGCGCATAGATTTGGAATTACCTTCCATAGAAATAAACGAAGTAAAAGCGCTATAAAATCTGAATTAGAGCAAATTCCTGATGTGGGTGTGCAAACAATTACAACTTTATTACGCAAGTTTAAATCGGCAAAACGTGTGAAAGAAGCCTCATTAGAGGAATTAAAATTAGAAATCGGGCATGCTAGAGCGGTAAAAGTTCACACCTTTTATCTCAAAAAATAAGCAACCTTTTTTTAATTTTAAAGCAAAAAAAAACCATGAAATTAATCATGGTTTTTAATTAGTTACTCTTATTTCTTAGTCATTTTGTTTTGTACTTAAATAGAATTCTTCATAGGTATTTAGAAGGTTCATTAAGCCAGAAATTAAATCTTTAGTTTCTAGCAGTAAACTAAAGTAAAGTGTTGTGTTTTTAGGACTTGTTTCATCTGTTCTAATTCTAGCAACTTGCTTTTCTATGGATGCTGTTACGTTTGTAAACAACGCTTGTTTTTCAATTAAAATTTCACCTAAATTATCAAAAGTTCTTTTTTCAAAAACATCTGCCACCTTTAATAATAAATTAGATAATTCCTCATCAATTTGCTTTAGATCATTTAATTGCCCTTTCTTTAAGTTTTTATGATTGTTGTTTACGTGCTTGTAACTAGCTCTAGAAATATAACTAATAGATTGTGCAACGTCTTGTAAATAACCTAAGACCATAATATAAAACCTACTTGCTTGCACAGAAGTTTCATCTAATGACTTAATAAAATAGAAAACACCATCTTTTAATGAATCAATTTCATCATTTAACTTACCAACATGTTTGTCTGTTTTACGCAACTTATTTAAATCATGTTTTGCTAAATCATCTACCACGTTGGTGTATAATTTATTTACTCTATTTGCAACACTAGAAATATGATCTGCACTTTCTTCAATTACACCATTTATGGTAATTAATTCTGCTCTTTCAATATAAACTTGTTGTTTTTCTTCCTTCTTTTTTCTTTTATAAATTAACGTATTTCTTCCAATTAGAAAAGTAACTACTGCTAATAAAATAGGAATCATGACCATATCATAACTAATAAGATATGCAACTAAAGCTGCAGCTAAAAACGCAGTAATAGCAGTTAAAAACCAACCTCCAATTACGTTTAAAACACCTGCTACTCTATATACTGCACTTTCTCTGCCCCAAGCTCTGTCTGCTAAAGAAGTACCCATTGCTACCATAAAAGTTACATAAGTTGTAGATAATGGTAATTTCATTGATGTTGCAATGGATATTAAGATACCTGCAACAATTAAATTTACAGCTGCTCTTACCATATCAAAAGCAGGTAATTCATATGTTTTGTCTTTTGGTAGTGCTATAACTGGTTTTGTAAATTTTGAATCTATAAAAGCCAAAGTTGGTTGTGGTATTACAAATCTAATTCCAGCATTTATTGTCATAGCTAATCTTACGGTAACTCTAGATAACGGATTTGGCTTAAATTTTTCATGCCCTTCTCCTTGTCTAGACAAGTCGATACCTGTTTTAATTACATTTTTAGCTTTGCTAGAAGTCCATAAAGTAACTACCATAACTGCACCAGCTAGTAACAATAACCAAACATTAGAAGGTACTTTTTTAGCTAAAACACCCATAGAGAATGCATCTGCAGAAACACCTGAAACACTCCAAGCTTCATAAGAATTCCAAGCAGCAATTGGCACCCCAACAAAGTTTACCAAATCGTTTCCAGAGAAAGCCATTGCTAAAGAAAAAGTTCCTATCCCAATAATTAACTTTAAGATATTAATTTTAAATGCTTGTATTAGAATTTGAGATATAATTGCCCAAACTACAAAACTACCAGCAATTATTAATATTGTATTTCCTTCAATTAAAAACTTAACATCTTTATAAAAAGGAGTTCCTTTCATTCCTTTTATAATAATAAAGTAGGTAATAGCAGTAATTGCAAAACCACCAAATAATGCACTAATGTATGTTGGTCTTTTATCAAAATTAAATGAATAAATAATTCTTGAAACAAATTGTACAATAGCACCAACAGAAAAAGCAACAATTACAGAGAGTAGAATTCCGAGAATAATTTTGGTTGCTGTTTCATGATTTATGTAGTTCCAAAGATCTGAAAAAGTTTGTGTATCATTTATAGAAATCTTTATTAGAGAAATACAAACGGCAGCACCTAACAATTCAAATACAATAGAAACTGTGGTAGATGTTGGCATACCTAATGAATTAAAGACATCTAATAAAAGGATGTCTGTAATCATTACTGCCATAAAAATAATCATGATGTCTTGGAACATAAACATGCTAGGGTTAAAAATCCCTTTACGCGCAACTTCCATCATACCACTAGAGGTTATTGCTCCCATGAATACACCTAAACTAGCAATAATCATAATATTTCTTACAGATATTGCTTTTGAGCCAATTGCTGAATTTAAAAAATTTACAGCATCGTTACTAACTCCTACTACTAAATCTACAATAGCTAATACAGCTAAAGCAACTAACATCAAAATATATGGATCTCCCATTTTGTTTTATTAAATTAAGTTAAGCAAATTTACAAACACAGAAAGTTGTGAATGTTACCTTTATGTTATGTTACGTATATTAAAAATGAATATCTATTTGTACTCTATATAGTAATTGATTTGTTTTAAAACCAATGTCTGTATAGCTTAAATCTGTTTGAACCTTTAAACTGTGCCCTGCAATGTACTTAGATAAGCCCAAAGTATATTGATTTTCACTACCTTTTCCAGTAATTTCTTTGTCTAAAGATATATTTGTGTATCGTCCAGAAAGTTCTACGGTTTTAGATACTAAATACCCAGTTTGTATATTTAAACCATTTCCTACTTGTACCTCATCACCTGTTAAACTTCCGTCGGAATTCTTTGCAAAAGCATCGTCTGCAGTTCTATTTGCATATTCTGCCATTAAAGAAAATCCTTGGTGCTTATACATTGCGTCTAAAAATATTGTAGAAATATTTGTTGAATAAAAACCAGTATCATTTGTCATATAAGACCCTTGGTTACTTCGTGTTTTCGAGGCGTTATTATTAAAATCATATGCAACACCTAAAGATAATTTAGGGCTTGGTTCAAATTTTAAGTCACTTCCTTTATAATCTCCTTTACTTTTAAAATCACCAAAAGGAAATAATTCTACTCTTGTGGTGTATTGATGACCGCCAAGATTACCTGTAGTAATATTTCTTCCTTCACCTTGGGCAATAGAAAATATTTCTTTTACTAAAAAAGTGTCAGTTAAATTAAAATGATGTCTTAACTGCACGCCCATATCTCTATCAATTGTAAACCTGCTGTTTAGCAAAGAACGATCTACCTGTTGTAGGTTAGCAGAGGATATCACACGCTCTCTGTTTCCTGGTAGTTTTGTTTGACCAAACCATAAGACAAAGTTTCCAGAGAAATTCCATTTTAAAACGGCATCTAAAATATATCTTGGCGCATTACTTGTGTATTTTGAAGCACCAGATTGATCTCTGTTAGACAAACCTAATTCTACTTTGTATTTTAATTTTGGTGAAAATGCAAAACCATCAAATTTTAAACGAGAACGTCTAATTAACATGGAAGATTCTGGATTGGATAAACCATTATTTACATCCCATTTGCTAGTTGCAAGAGTTTGAAAACGAAGGCCAACCTTCATAGTCCAAGTGCTGTCTTGTCCTATTAAATTAAAGAGTCCTTTTCCAAATTTGGGAGCGTTTGATTCTTGAGCATTGGCATTTAAAAACACACAAATACATCCTAAGATTACTACATTTCGCAGTTGATATAATTTCATTACTATTAGTTTTTGTCGCTGCAAAGAACTAATAATAATGTTAAGGTAATGTTACCTAGAAGTTACTAAAACATAAAAAAACTGCCTTAGCTAAAGGCAGTTTGTCATATAAAATAGTCGACAAAAACTAATAAATTATAATGACTTTTTATCTCTAAAGATTCCTACAAATATGCAACTTGAAGTTTAATTTAATGTTTCACTTAAATTAAAAAATAGTTAAGAGATCTTTCTAATTAACTTTTAATTGTTATTTCTATAATGCAACCATAATTTACAGCTAACATAGACTTAACAATAGAGGCAGACTTTTGTGCAAGTAAATTACAACTATGATGAAAAAAATAATATGTATTGCTATTATAGCATTCAGTCAATTACTAAGTGCACAAGATAAAGGAACTTTAAAGGGTTTATTGACAGATAAAGAAGCAAATAACGAATCTTTACCTTTTGCCAATGTTTTTATAATAGGAACTAATATTGGAACAACGACAGATTTTGATGGGAACTATTCTTTTAAGGTGCCTGCTGGGACGCATGTTGTCTCTTTTAGTTTTTTAGGGTATAAAACAGTAGAAAAAACAATTACAATTGCAGCATCACAAACACTAGTGCTTAATCAAATAATGTCTGCTGAAGAAGGGGTGGCTTTAGATGAAATTGTAATTAAGTCAACTATAGGAAAGGAGTCTGCAAGCGCCCTTTTATTAGAGCAAAAGAAAGCAACGGTAATTATTGAAAGTATTGGAGCTCAAACATTAGCTAAAGTAGGTGTTTCTAATGCTGCAAATGCAACTACTAAAATTTCTGGTGTTACAAAAAGTGAAGGTTCGGGTAGTATTTATATCAGAGGTTTGGGAGATCGGTATTTATCAACTACAATGAATGGATTGCCAATTCCTTCTGATGATGTGGCTAATAAAAATATTAATTTAAACTTATTTTCTACAAATATTATTAAAAATATAGGTATTAGTAAAACGTATACAACAAGTAGTTATGCAGATCAAGGTTCTGGTAATGTAGATGTAAATTCTAAAGAATATTCTAAAAAAGGATATTCAATTTCTTTATCAAGTGGTACAAACACCAATGTTTTAAATCTTTCGGATGATTTTAGAACTACAATTATAAATAATGATGTGTCGCTTGGTTTTCATAAAAAAGAATATGCACTTCAGAATTTAATTACTTTTCAAGGCTGGGATACGGAAACACTTTCTACTCCAATAAACTTTAGTGGTTCTTTTTCTGCTGCAAGAAAATTTGAAATTTTTGGTAAAGATTTATCAATTTTTGTAAATGCTTCTCATTCTAAATCTTTTAATCATTTTAAAGGAGTCTTTAAAGCTTTTAGATCTAATGTCTTAGATGCAAGCTTTAATGATGCAGAACAATACAATATGAATTCCAATACTAGCGGATATCTAAATGTTGGTTTAAAATTAAATGATAATAATAAAATTAGATTCAATACTTTATTTGTAAACAAAGGATCAGATAACTTATATGAACAGGGCAGAGATGGTTTAGGTTATGTTTTTGACCAAGACCCGCAAGAAGAAGGAGCTTTTGTAAGAGATCAAAATTTTAAACAAACGACTCTCTTTATTAATCAGTTACTTGGGAAGCATAAGTGGAATGAAAATAACACATTAAACTGGGCGGCTGGTTATAACTTTGTTTTATCAGAAGAGCCTAATAGAATTAGAAATGAAGTAAATATTTTAGACATTACAACCTCACCTTCAATTCAATATGCACATGTTGGAGACTATCAGCAAAGAAAATCTAGCCAAAAAATTGAGGATACAGAGATAAATGCGCTGGCACAAAATAAATGGGTTTTAGGTATTAATGATGAAGATGATACGAAACCGTACTCTTTAAATTATGGAGTAAACTTTAGACATAAAGAAAGAAGTTTTAATTCTCTTTTTGTTGGTGTGAAAGCAAAATTTTTCACAGCGCCATCTGTCGATGAATTGTCTTCAACATTTACTAATACGGGTTTTAATAATGGATTAATTTTAAGAGTGAATCAAGCGGATAGATATGAAGCAGACCTAGATATGGTTGGTGGGTATGTAAATTTTGATTTTTCTTTAGAAACCAAATTATCTGGTAATTTAGGGGTACGTTTTGAAAAAGATGAAATTGCTGTTATTTGGGATGTTGCAAATTATGTAGGAAGAATAGGGACTTTAAATAGAAGCTATGAAAGTCTATATCCAAGTATAAATTTAAAATATGAATTAGCAGAAAACAACTATTTACGTTTTGCTTCTAGTATTACACAAACACTTCCAGAGTTTAAAGAATTATCTCCATTTGAATATGTATCACCAACAGGGCGTGTTATAAAAGGGAATCCTAATTTAGAAAAATCTGAAATTTATAATTTTGATTTAAAATACGAGATGTTTCCGCAAAGAGGGCAGCTTTTTTCGGCAGCTGCTTTCTATAAACAAATTAATAACCCAATCAACCTTGCGCAATCAAGAGGGTCCTCTGGAAACTTTATTTACTTTAATACGGGTGAAAAGGCAACTGTTTTTGGTTTAGAGCTTGAGGCAAGAACAGATTTAATTAAGAATGATGATGATCAGGGTATATTAAACATAACTGGTAATATTACCAAAATGTGGTTAAAGCAAGATTTATTAGAAGATTATCAATATAATAATATTACAGAATCTAGTTTACAAGGTGCTTCAGACTTTATTGTAAATAGTTCGTTAAGTTATAATGATAAAAAAGAGCATGCATTTATTGCAACGCTAACAGGGAACTACTCATCTGATAAAATATTTTCTTTAGGTTCTCCTGAAGATAAAACAAATAGTGCCTCTTTATATAATGATGAAATTATTGAAAAAGGATTTGTTTCATTAGACTTCGTAATGAGTAAAGATTTAACAAAAAATCTGTCTGTAAAATTAGTAGGAAGAAATTTATTGAATCCAGAAATTAAACAAACCCAATTAGTAAAAAGTTTTATTACAAATATAGAAACAAATGAAACTGTATTGTCATACAAAAAAGGGAGCCAGTTAACAGTAAGTTTTAAATATAGCTTTTAACCAATTAATAATTCCTTAACAAAACAGTTAAATTATTACACAAACCTAACATACTATTAATATTTAGATAAATAAAATTCAATAATAAGTCAATTTCTTTGTATAAAATTAATAACCATATTAAACGAAAAATGAAAAAATCAATTTTTAAAATTTTAAACGTAGTAGCTTTTTCTTTAGTTACTTTAACGCTAACAAATTGTGGTAGTGAAGATCCTATTATCATAGTAGATCCAATGTCTGATGTTATAACTAGATTAAACTCAGGTATGATGGAAGGTAATTTAGATGAAAGTTATACTTTAAATTCGAGTACTATTTATAGCTTAACTTCTTCTTTTATAATTGAATCAGGGGTAACGTTAACAATTCCTGCAGGTACAAATATACAAGCCGTAAATGGTGGGACAAGTGTTTATATTGCAGTTCTAAAAGGTGGTAAAA
>Ga0209533_1001636_pt1 | contig 20905 bp, 12 predicted proteins | sample COG_04_FD_184748 | JGI IMG/M metagenome (GOLD analysis project Ga0209533, IMG submission 184748) | Pelagic Microbial community sample from North Sea - COGITO 998_met_04 (SPAdes) (version 2) | ecosystem: Environmental > Aquatic > Marine > Neritic zone/Coastal water | place: Helgoland, sampling...
AGCCAATGTGATGAATATTAAAGGACTTTTAATGACCAAATTACAAATAGTGCTCACAAATTGCAAAGATGAGGTTGTATTTACGTCCGAAATCGGAAAATCTAAGCTCAAGGCATACAAGAAAGCCTACCATGAAGCCTTGCGAAAAGCTTTCGAGTTAAGCGACTTTAACTATAATTATAATGGTACTTCTAGTACGGCAGTTATCCCTGAGTCCATCCCAACAACGCCGCCATCAATCCCAGTAGTGGAAGAAGTGGTTAAAGTTTCTGAGCTCAAAGCGCAGTTTTTTGTGAAATTAATGGTTCAACCCACCAATTCTGGTTATGATTTTATAGATTCAAACTCAAAGAAAATTAAATATTCTACACATGCTACGTTGTTTGATGCGGTATATATTATAGAAGGTCAAGCGGGAATTATTTATAAGCGTGGACAAAATTGGGTACGTGAATATGTCGAAAACGATAAAACAATTATTGAGGCATTAAACGTAGAGCGTTAGCCTTTATACTTGTCTTTCCAACGTTGTTTTAAAAACTCTTGTTGTGCATTTTCACGGGGGTTATTCCCGGGTTTATAGAACTGTGTATTTTCGATGCCCTCTGGTAAAAACTCTTGCGCTACAAAATTCAGATCATAATTGTGGGCATATTTGTAGGATTCCCCGTAGCCTAAATCTTTCATTAATTTCGTAGGGGCATTTCGAATGTCAAGCGGTACTGCAAGGTTACCTGTATTTTTCACGACCTCAATGGCTTGATTTATGGCGGTATAGGCTGCATTACTTTTTGGCGAGCAGGCCAAGTAGGTCGCACACTGACTAAGTATAATTCGACTTTCGGGCATGCCTATCGCCGTGACAGATTGAAAGGTGCTGTTTGCCAATACCAAAGCGGTTGGGTTGGCATTTCCGATATCTTCACTGGCCAAGATGAGAAGGCGTCGTGCAATAAATTTCACATCTTCTCCACCTTCTAGCATACGCGCCAACCAATAGACTGCGCCGTTGGGATCACTGCCACGAATGGATTTAATAAAGGCAGAAATGATGTCGTAATGCTGATCGCCAGTTTTATCATATAAAACTGTACTATTTTGTACCTTGTCCAAGACCAGCTGGTTTGTGAGGTTGACTTGAGTAGCAGTTTCAGAGTTGACAATCAATTCGAAGATATTAAGCAGTTTTCGCGCATCTCCACCAGACAGACGTAGTAAGGCTTCAGTTTCTAGGAGTTTAATTTTCTTTTTCGATAGCGCTTCATCCGTTTCAATAGCACGCTTTAGGAGCGCCTCTAAGTCGTTGGAGTCAAAAGGTTTTAGCGTATAGACCTGACAACGCGAGAGTAGGGCAGAGATGATTTCAAAACTTGGGTTTTCTGTGGTTGCACCTATTAGTGTTACCCAGCCTTTTTCAACGGCTTGTAGTAGTGAATCTTGTTGTGATTTGCTAAAGCGATGAATTTCGTCGATAAATAAAATAGGATTTTTGGTGGTAAACAATCCGCCGCTTTGTTTTGCTTTTTCAATGACTTCTCGGACGTCTTTAACTCCAGAGCTGATCGCGCTTAAGGTGTAAAATGGGCGTTCGGATTCGGTAGCAATGATTGTGGCAAGGGTGGTTTTTCCGATGCCTGGTGGTCCCCAAAAAATCATAGAGGGGATCAGTCCTTGTTTTAAAGCTTGGGTCAATGCGCCATTGGGGCCAATAAGGTGCGACTGACTGATATAGTCTGTCAATTTTTTGGGTCGTAAGCGTTCTGCCAAGGGTGCATTCATTCTACAAAACTAAAGTTTTTTTTTATATAAAGGTGACATTCTAACATATTGCCTTTTTTTGGCGGGTTATTTGCTGGTGTTTAGTAAATTTATAACCATGAATCCACAACAACCGTTTCGATTTTCCACTGGCGTGATCGGCTATCCTATAGCGTTTGTGTTGTTGATCTGGATTATTTTTTGGATGGAACTTCGCTTTGGATTTCGTTTGAATCATCTGGGGGTGTATCCCAGAACATTAACGGGGTTGAGAGGGATTATTTTCAGTCCGTTTATCCATGGAAGTTTAGAACATCTCTATCATAACTCTACCCCTTTATTGGTGTTGTCAACTGCCTTATTTTATTTTTATAGTCCTATAGCTTGGCGTGTTATTTTATATGGTATTTTATTGTCAGGTCTATGTACTTGGATTATAGGGAGTTCTGCCAATCACATTGGGGCGAGCGGACTTATTTATGTGCTGATGAGTTTTACGTTGTTTAAAGGTATTTTTTCTAAACATTACCGTTTGACGGCCTTGTCATTTGTAGTGATTTTTTTATATGGTAGTATGTTGTGGTATGTCTTTCCGATTAAAGAAAACATGTCATGGGAAGGGCATTTATCGGGATTGTTTGTTGGTTTTGTTTTTGCTCTGTTTTTTAAAACAGAAATCCCTAGACCTCCCAAATATGCGTGGGAAGCTATAGATTATGACGAAGCAGAAGATCCTTTTTTACAACATTTTGATGCGGATGGTAACTTTATTGAAACTTTAGAGGACAACCCCACTACCGATCCTACTTCAGAGATCCGTTATACTTTCAAAGAAAAAGACGTTTAGAGGCGTTGTCTTACAGCTTCATACAAAAAAGCACCACATGCTACAGAAACATTTAAGGATGCAATACTGCCGTACATTGGGAGTTTTGCTTTGTCATCTACTAATTTTAAAATAGAAGGGTTGATGCCTCGGTCTTCAGAACCCATAATGATAGCACAGCCATGTTTAAAATCAATATCGTAAATGGTGTTTTCTGTTTTTTCTGTGGCTGCAATGACTTTTATGTTTGAGGCCTGTAGATAAAACATAGCATCTTTAATATGATCTACTTTACATATAGGAATATTAAATACGGCACCTGCACTGGTTTTAACGGTGTCTCCGTTTATAGGAGCTCCGCCACTTTTTTGAATGATGATACCATCTACTCCAGTACATTCGGCAGTTCTAATGATGGCACCAAAGTTGCGCACATCACTGAGTTGATCGAGGAGAAGAAACAATGGGTTTTCTTTGGTTTCTTTGACGGCTGTGATTAATTCTTCCAAATCATAAAACGCAATTGGTGACATGTTGGCTACTGCGCCTTGATGGTTGTGTTGTGTCAAACGGTTTAGTTTTTCTACAGGGACATACGAAAAGTTGACATTTTGTTTTCGCAATATGTTTTCTAACTCTGTATATAGCGCCCCACTAAGTCCTTTTTGTAAAAAGACCTTGTCTATATTATTTTTAGCTTCCACGGCTTCAATAATAGCTCGAAGGCCGTAAATTTTGGTTTCTTTATCCATTTTTCAAATGTAGTTATTAATAAAAAAACCACCTCGTTAGAGGTGGTTTTTTTATTTTATTGAATACTATTTAATGACATTATGGTTTTTGTATGGTTAAATTGTAACCTAGAAAACCAGAGGTTTCAGTAACTAAGAAATCTATATCAATTGAAACATACCCAATACAAGATAATGTTAAACCGGTTCTTGCCTGTTGTCTTAACATTGTATACCAACCATTATATGCATATCCGAAGTTGCTTAAGGCCGTACTAGCTCCAGTAGCGACATCTACAGTTACCTCTAACCAGCTCCCTGCTGCATTAGAAATATATGGATTATCATCTGTTAAGATTCTAAACGTATCACTACTTTCGCCCGCAACAACAGTAAGGGGATCTCCAGGAGAATAATCTGCCCACACATCAGCTACGACCACATATTCACCAATTATTTCTGATTGTACAAAAGGACAAGAAACAATAATTTGAAAACTCATAGCGTTGTTATAAGCAGCAACACTTATCAATGTAGGTTCTGTATTTCCTGTTCCATCAGTTAGCTCATCCTCGTCAAATGATGGTGCATCTCCATTAAACACAACTCCGTCATTTCTTGTAGCAAATGCGCTAAAAACAAAACTATCTCCGAAACTTATGTCGTTTACGTCTATGTCAATAGCATCTGCTAGTTTCTGACTCGTGATTTCTAGTTTAGCAGGAAACGTTGTTGTAGAAAAATAATCACCTTCGTATTCTATACCCCCAACTGTGGCATTCACTTTTAGTTCATACAAAGACGTGTTTCCATTTGGATCAAATATATTATCTGAAAAGGATATGTTTTGAGCATCTTCAAATGTTAAATTAGGTTGATTATTCTCAAACCTAATAAATGAGCCATTTGTTAATTCGTGATGAACAGGATTATTAAAAGTACTTTCATCGGTACAGGATTGGGACAGCGTGATCGCTAGAATCCCAAGCAATAAATATTGTATTTTTTTCATAATATTATTTTTATTAGTTTATAAAATCTGCAGCATTAGTATCCCAGAATACTTGATCAGTAAGGGCTTTTTGTTCTAAAGCAGGATTATCGTTAGAATTTAATTCAGATTCTGGCAAGAAATAACTTCTTGGAAATGCTGTGTTTGAATCTACGGATTCTCCTAAATAAGGATAACCTGTTCTTCTGTAGTTATTATAGGATTCTATACTATTGCCCCAAAGTGCAATGTGGTATTCTCTTATAATAATTGCTAGCTTATCTTCATCTGATGTCGCAGCATCATACTCATCAGAAACATAGTCTATATATGCTGTCTTGTCGGCTGCTTCCATACTGATAGCACTTACCGCTTCTACTTTTGCAAACGACGCTTCGATGGCATCTGTAAGTAAAGTTTTAGAATCTCCCGAAGCTCCTATTCCTGCAGGAGATGGGAGTGCTGCTTCAGCTAACATAAAATGTACGAAAGAACTTAGTATTATTGGATGAATCCCAGCTCCTTGAAGACCATCTGATGCGCTTGTTCTGGCATTATTAGTCCCAGAATCAAATTTTCCACCACCAGGATAAATTCCATATGTTGTTCTGTTATTTCCATCATTTGGAATTCCTTGATCATCGGCATGGTCTCTTCCCCAGTATCCGTCTCCTAAATAACAATATTCAAAACCTTCACCATCACATGGGAGTAAATCACCAGTTGGGTCGGAAAGATCTTGTCTAAATAAATAGTAAGTCAGTCTTGGATCTGTTATGTTAGTTTTATCGTCCTTTAACATGTGAATGAAGTTATTACTCATATAAGTGTTTCCAGCACCAGAGATATAAGCATCTACAAAGAATGGATGTCTGGTATCTGGATTTGTAGCACTAGTACCAAACTGTACTTGAAAGTCATCAGTTGCTGAAGAAATGAAGTTTCCAGTACTCACGATAGCATTCATTGCTGTAGCTTGATCAGAAGTAAGGACCAATTTAGACTGTAAATACATTTTTAGTTTTAATGTATTTGCCAATTTTATCCAGCTGTCAGTATCCCCATCAAAATAGAGGTCTTCAAAAGAACTCGTATTTGTACCTCCAAGATTAACTATAGCTTGATCTAAAAGAACATAAGCAGCGTTGTAAATTGATTCGCCGGTATCTAAATTTGGACTTGGAAAGTCGGAGTTAACAGCTTCACTATATACAGCGGTTCCGATATAATCTACTAAGTTTACATAAGCATAGGCTTCTAATACTTGTGCAACGCCTATGTGATTAGGCAAACCTCTTTCATTTGCTAAAGTTGCTAAGAGTTGTGAGTTTGCTGTAATTGAGTATGCGTTACTCCAAGCTGTATTCATTGTGCTAGCTTCAGAAGAAGCAGCATATGTTCCAAATTGGTTAACGTGTCTTACGACCCCACTACTTATAGAGCTTAAAGTTGTATGCTGTACAGCAAAACTTATTTGAATAGAGTTTAATATAAAATTAGGATCCGAGGAGTCTAACGTTAAACTATTAGGGTTGTCATTAATGTCTAAGTTTGTTGTTTCACACGAAAACGTTAGTGTAAGGAGTAAAACAGCAAAAAATAATTGGATTGTTTTTGAAATATTTTTTTTCATGATTTCTTAATTAAAAAGTTAATTTTACACCAATCGAATATTGCTTGTAAGAAGGGTCATTCTGATAATCAAGACCTTTTCCATTTCCAGCACCAGATCCTAATACTTCTGGATCCAGGTTCATATATTTAGGTAAGTTAGGTGCTTTATACCACAAGTTATTTCCAGAAAGTGTTATTGCTAAGCTTCCTATAGGAGTTCTTTCTAGAATTTTATTTGGTAAACTATACGTTAAGGATACATCACGTAATCTAAAAACACTAGCGTCGTAAACAATGTTTTCATCAACGTCCATTAGGTTAATGAAATATAAGTCGTTAGCTCCTAATTGGATGTTGTTTTGAATTTTGTTACCGTCTGCATCTAAAATTAGTTCTCCGGTATCAGGATTTGCTTTCACACCAGGAATGATGTATGATCCCTCTCTATCTTCAGTGTCACGAGTTACCCCACGTCTTAATAAATTTGATGCGGTTACTGAATAGATGTCACCCCCATTAATATATTCCCATTGAACTCCAAGGGTAAAGTTTCTGTAGCTAAACGTGTTTATGTTTGTGATTCTCCAGTCCTCGTTAGGGTCTCCTATAATTTCGTCTTCAAGGCCTAAATCTTCACTTGAGATTATTTTACCATTATCCGCATTTATTAACAAATTTCCTTGATCATCTTTTGCTGCAAATGTGCCTCTAAATACGCCGTATGGTTGTCCTTCAATCGCATAATTTACTCCTGCTGCTATGTCAATTCTGTCGACAGGAATATCAACTACCGTTGTTTCATAAGCTGTAAATTGAGTATTGATGTTCCAATTAAACCCTGTTCCTGGATTTCTTATGGGGTTGATTCCGAGACTTATTTCTAAACCGTCAGTGTCAATTCGACCTGCATTAATTACAGTTGTGTTATAACCAGTTGAAGCTGCTAAGCTTGAAGTTAAGATTTGGTTTTCAACAATTCTCTTGTATACTGAAATATCAAAATCGATTAAATTATCAAAAAGTCGTCCTTCAGTTCCAAATTCAAATTCTTTAAGCAATTCAGGCTTGATGTCTGGGTTTGGTAAAAATGTACTCAAAGCGTTTGTTGCAACTAATCCTGAAGAAAACGGATTAATAAAGGCATTTGCATTTGCACTTAAAACAGGAGTCGTAAGATATGCATTCGGGAAGTTTGCCGAAGTACCGTAACTCGCTCTTAATTTTAAATAGTTAACTGCAGATCCTTTAAGGCTTTCAAAAGCACTTGTTGGAATGAATGAAATAGATGCGCTTGGGTAAAAGATTGAATTATTTTCTTTGGCAGTTGTTGACCCCCAGTCATTTCTTCCACTAAGAGTAACAAATAAATAATCATTATAATCAAATGCCAACTGTCCGTAAAGACCAACAGTGTTTATCTCTGTGCCTCCATCATAAGGGCTGTGATCTCTAAAGTTATTATGATTTAAGAAACCGAAAACGACCTGGTCTTCGCTCAAAAGTCCAAAAAATGAAGATTTTACATTTTTTGATTCAGCACCAATAACACTATTTAATGATATCTTATCGGTCAACTTTATCTCGTTAGCATTTACACCAATCCTATGGTTAGTGGTTCTTTGGTTGTTGTCAAAAGTTTGAATAAATCCTAAAGGATTTTCTATTCCCCCTTTATTGAAGTAATTAGAATTCATTTCTGAGTAATTATCCATACTAAATAAGTACGTAAATTTTACTTTGTCATTTAAGGCATAGTCTAAACCTGCTTTCATGAAAATTCTGTCTGTGTCTCCAGTAAATCCTGTGTATTTTTTTTGCCACATCGGATTTGTTTCACCCGTTCTGTAATATACACTCGAGTTGTCATTAGGATCTTCAAATGGTAAATTATGTATATCTAAGTTTCTAGGAATCCATGTAAGAAAACTAAATAAGTTTCTTGTAGGTCTCTTAGTTTCTGTTTTGTTATAACTTACAGAAGTATTTACGCTAAAATTATTAGCTAAATCAGCTCTTCCTCCAAAGTTTAAATTATATCTTTTTAATCCATTTTCACTAATGTATCCTGTTTGATCAGTATGTCCAAAACCAAAACTTACCCCACTATTGTTTTTTAGACTTTTATTTACAATAACAGAAGTTGTTTGTCCAACACCAGTACCAAAAAAGTCACTAACATTATTTGGAACAGCTTTATATTCTACTGTTTTGTCTTGAAATTGAGGGAATGATTCAGCATATGCACCAATATTTAAATGGTGTGGTACCATTTGGCCATTAAATTTAGCCCCCCAGTTTCCAAAATAGGTGGTATTAATAGTATTATCTCCACCTTGTCCGTAGCTATTTTGATACTCCGGTAGGTTAGCAATTTCTAACATTGAAGTTGTTGAAGAAACAGAAATTTCAAATTTTTTGTCTGTTGTTCCGGATTGAGTACCTGTCTTGGTAGCAATCACAATAACACCATTACGACCATCTTGTCCATAAAGTGTGGATGCTGCTAAACCTTTTAATACGGTTAACGATGCAATATTGTTAGCATCTAAATCAAAAGAACGTCCTCCAGAAATCGGAGCTCCATCGACAACATATAAAGGTTGGTTGTTTCCAGAGATTGAGTTTTTTGAACGAATAATAACGTTAGCAGAAGTCCCTAAGAATCCCCCACCAGCATTAACCTCAACACCTGCAACCTTACCAGTAAGAATTCTGGAAATATCAGTTTCGGGTTTAGATTCAAGATCTTCAGCATCGATTTTGGTAATTGCATATCCTAATGCTTTCTTTTCTCTTTTAATACCTTGGGCAGTAACAACAACTTCGTCTAGACTTTCTCCTTTTTCAAGTAGAATGTTTATCGTTGTTAATTCTCCGATTTCAACAATTTTGTTGGAATAACCAACGTAACTTACTTCAAGCTTGTCGCTAGCATTTGCCGAAATTGTAAAATTTCCATCAAAATCTGTAGAAACTCCATTGGAAGTTCCTGTTACAACAACAGTTGCGCCAGGTAACGGAAGGCCATCGTTATCAGAAACATTTCCTGATACTTGTTTTTCTTGTGCAAATGAAAGTTGCACAGTAAACGCTAAAAATAGCGTTAGAATGAGTCTTAACTTTGTTTTCATTTTTGTTATTTATTTAAATTAGTCAACGCAAATGTGACGAATAAATAACAAATTCCCAACTTTTTGTTCAATTATATTAAAATTATATCAAACATAATAAGATAATTTGTGTGTTTTTTATAAATTATGTTCAAAAATAATGATAATTTATTAAACTATATTTAATTTTTAATTAGCGTGTTATTTCCTTAAAAAAACAAAACCACCCATTTGGGTGGTTTTAGATTCAATATCATGAATTTTGTTTTTATTTCAAAATCAACTTTTTTGTTATTATACCAATGTCAGATTTGAACTTTATAAAATAGAGTCCTTTTTGATACTGTTTTAAGTTTATAAAGAAGTCATTACTTTCAACAGGAATCTTTCTCATAATTGTTTTTCCAGTGATATCATAAAGATCAAAATTTAAGTTAGAAAGGTTTTTCAGTTGTAGATTAAAGACACCCTCTGATGGATTAGGGTAAATACTAATTATATCATTTAAGCTATCAATGTCAGCCACAGCCAAAGTTTCTGAACAATTGTAAACAACAATTTCATCTAAGTACCAGCCATCTATTCCATTACAACCATCACTTCCAAATTCCCATCTCAGTTTTAGACTAGAGTTTGCATCAACTCCAATAGATGATAAGTCAATTACACTCTGACCCCAAACACTATCAGATGAACCTACGTCTGTTCCAGAAAACGCGTCTTCACCACTTAAAGGGCTTGTATTTCTGGTGTTGTTTAGAGTTAAATTGTAGGCGTTTTGTGTAAATGCTGTTGCAGGTATTATAGCCCACTCTCCGCCGTTCATACTATACTTTAGATTACCACCATCAAAATTTACTTCTGATGACATACTGTGATTAAAAGCCAATTCAAATTTTCCAGCGGTATAGTTAGGTATTGCAATTGTTGGGCTTTCTAAACGGATAATACCATTTTCTAAATCATCGACACAATCGCCATTAATAGGGTTTGGGGCATACATAGCTGATCCACTTCTTTCTAAAGGGAGGTTAGCTCTAATGTTCCATTCTCTAGCTTCCCAAGTAGCTGCGTTTACAGGGTGTTGAGTAACCGTCCAGTTTCTTATTCCGCTTTCCCAATCTTCATTAAAAATTGGATTAGATGAGGCTGCTCCACAAATGACATCAGTATCGGGATCTAGAAGTGTAGGGTAAGGGCAGGAGTTGTCTGATTTTAATTCTACAGCTATTAGAGCCTTGTTTACATTTTCTAGATCTGCATTAGTAATAATTTCGCCTGATAACCCAGCAGCAGTTTCAGTAGTTGAAAGCCCCTCAAGGTTTATGCCCATTAAGTCAGTGCAAGACGTTTCTATCGCATCTGAAAATACGGCGAAGTCACTAGTGGGTGTAAGGTATTGACTTTGTGCACGCCAAAAAATATGTGCTGCTTTGGTGAATCCCAAAGCACTTATGGTTTGACCATTATAATCCCCTCCATCTACTAGTAATGCGTATAGGTGGTTTGGTATTCCAGAATTAGAATGCACCCCACCATTGTCATTTAACTCAACGTCACACGTGTAATTTGAATCTGTGACACTCCCGGGGTCTCCATTACAGTTAGGATCCCACAAGTCTCTAATAGCACCTCCAAACGCTGAGGCATCTTCGCCCATTTTCCAACGATCAGAGTTTGAACAAGAGGCTCTTAGTGAAAGGTCTTCTTCAGCATCTTCATAGTTATTTAATAAATCAATGGTTTCTCCCCAAATATCGGAGTAGGCTTCATTAAGTGCTCCAGATTCATAGGCGTAAATTAAATTACTTGTACTCCCCGTGTAGGCATGACCCCATTCATGAGCAACGACATCGTCACTAGCGGTGCCTGTACAGAAATTTGCAGAGACTCCGTTCCATGTCGCGTTCGGGCAACTGATATCAGGATTGTTATTTATTGTTACCATTTGTGCGCCGTTTCCATCATAAGAGTCATATCCAAATGCATTATTAAAAAAGTGGTAGGTATGTCCAGCAGCAGCGATTTCGTTCTGTTGCCATTCGTTTAGGGAACCAGGAAACGAAGAGTTTTCTTCCCAGATTTTAAAAAAAGTGCTCACTTCATACAGAACTCTGTTGAGAGCATGCGCAATCCCTGTAAACTGTTCAATAAGTTTGCCACTCTGCGCATCTATAAAAAGAAATTCTCTAACATCAAGATCGTTTCGAACTTCAATGCGATACGTGAGATGTTTAGAGGTTACTTCCCCTTGAACTAAGCCTTTTGGAAAAATCATAAGCGAATTAGAGATTACTTTTAAAGGAGCTTCAGAATAGTTTATCTCTTGTTTATTGATAATAGATAAAGCAATTGTACTGGCTTCGGTAGAGTTTAAATTAGGAGTGATATCCAGTTGTATGTCAGGGATAATTATGCCATTTATTGACGTTATGTTTTCATATTTATTAAAATGAAATCTCAACCCCCCCTCAAATACAGGAATTCCTTTATAAAATTGCTTTACATGATAATGTTTTAAACCATAGTTGTCAGTTTTCAAAACTCCTTCAGGGGATAACGTTTCCTCAATGTTTTGAATAGCGTAAATTCCTTTATTTTGTATTAGAAAGTTATAGGTTTTTTCTTTTACTGAACTGCCCTGAACTGATAGTGCTTTGTTAACTGGTAGTTTTATAAAACCCGGGACTTTCAAATTTTTATTAATTGTAATTATAGCTTGTGTTTCATTTATAAATGAATTTATTGTCTTTTTAAAATTCTGTGTATACAAGAGAGAACCTGATGAAACAAGAAATATGAGTAGAATAGTATTTTTTCTCATAACTAAGATTTTACATTAAAATTATCTAATCAAAATATTCACTAAAACACTTGGCTGTTGTGGTGCTACCTATATAAAAATTACTCTAATTTATAATTTAACTACAGCCTATTAGTCAGAAATTAAATAAAATTAATATTATTCAAATAAAAAAGGATTGTGAAGAAATTGCTAACATAACCACCAAAACCAAAGTTTTGGTGGTTATAAATTAGCACTAAATTTGTCGAACAGTTTATTAACTTTTTATACTAGGTTTTCTAAAAACCACCTTGAACGTTAAGTTCGTGTATTACTGTTTTTTTCCAGGTTTTTAAAGGGCGTAGGTTTCAAAAGTAATTACTCCTTCAGAATCAGTTGTTTTAGTAAAACCAACGGGGTCAATAAAGCCTATAGAAGGATCAACAGTTCCTTCATATACGTCAGTTTTCATATTAGGATGTGTTAAAACCAACCTGTAGGGAATAGGATTTGCATCCACGCTAGTAAAAACACCGATTCTAAATATGTAATTTCCGTCAGGATGAAGTTCATTAGCTGGGTTGTTAAAAAAGTCACCCTCAAACCTTGACCCAGATTCTGAACTTTCGAATACACCCGTAAAAGGGTCGTCAAAAACATAAAGATCTAAATCGTTTTGATCATAAGGGCCAAGCCAATCTAAGCTTAACATCAAAGTGTCATCACGACCGATCATAAATGGGTTATGAAAATCAAAACCTACTACGGAAACTTCATTTGAAGTCATGACATATGGATCATCAATTCTACCATCTTCAGGCTGAGTTAGTGCGATTCCAGTAATACTTACCGAAGCATATTCAGGAATTCCATTATATTCACCTGAAGCGTCAGTAGTAGCGCCTGCCATTTCAAACTGACCAGAACCTGAAGTAGCTCCAGCAGGCACTGTTAAAAAACTTTTTGTTATATAAGGCGTAGCATCAAATGTACTATATGATGATTTTGAAGTTATTTCTAAAGTTGATTCCACTTCAAAGCCTTGAGGTATTGTATAATCGAAACTTACCATAGTTCCAGGAGAAGCACCAATACTGCTACTAAGACTTATTGTTCCGACTAGATTAGTTTTAACTTCATTGTCTACGTAAGTTATAGAATAGTCGTCATCTCCACAAGAAAAAATGGCAATGCTTGTTATTGATAATATGAAGTATTTTATAGATTTTTTCATAATTATTAAATTAATTTTTTGTTAATATTAGTCTGTGATTGCCTCCTCCGTATATAAGAGTTTGGTCTGGAGATAGCCAATCATGTCGTAAATCAATAACTCCCACACAAGAGAAAATTAATCCACCACCACCTGCTGCATCATTTGGAACAATTGGTACTCCAAAGTCAAATGGTTCATTTGAAGTAGCATTAATCACATTTCCAGTGCCATCAACTTCTATAATCATATAAGCAGTTGCAGAATTATTAATATAAGGATTATTGTTAGCTAGAATATGGAATGTGTTATCGTTAGGGCCAGCAACGACTTCTAAGGTGTCTCCGGGGCTATAATCTGCCCAATCATCTCTTACAACAGTCCATATCCCAGGCATTTCACTTGCAATGTGCTCAGCACAAGCAACAATGGTTCCAAACGACATAGCAGAGTTGTAGTTATCAAGATGTAAATTTGGTTCAGTGTTTCCGACACCTATGGTTAATTTATCTGTGTCAAAAGTTGGATTAATTCCATTAAAAACAACACCATCATTTCTGGTTGCAAAACCTGTAAATTCAAAGTTGTCACCAAAAGTAAAATCATCTACATTGATACCTATTGCATCAGCTAAACTTTGACTAGTATAAGAAAAAGTTGCTGGAAAAGTTGTAGTAGTAAAATAATTATCTTGTAAATATACAACTCCGCTTACAGTCGCTTTTAGAGCAACTGTATACTGAGTAACATTTCCTACAGGATCATAAACCTCACTAATAAATGAGATTGCTTGAGGGTCACTTGCGGTATCTTCAGGACTGTCAACAAATCTAATAAACGCTCCATTTTCCAATTCGTGGCTCGATGGATTGTTAAAAGTGCTTTGATCTGTACATGAGAAACTTACAGCTATTACTATGAAACTTGTTAAAATATAATTTATTTTTTTCATGATAGATTGTTTTTTTAATTTATAAATCCTGCAGGGTTTGTGTCCCAAAACACCTGATCAGTAAGGCTTTTTTGTGTTAAATTAGGGTTGTCGTTCGTGTCTAATTCTGAGGAGGGTAAGAAGAAACTTCTTGGGAATTCACCTCCACTAGGTAATACATGGGTTTCAAGCTCAGGGTAACCAGTTCGTCTATATAGGTTATATGCCTCAACACTATTGCCAAAACTTGCAATATAATATTCACGAGCAATAATACTCAGTTTTTCTTCAGTACTAGCTGCCCCGTATTCAGTCATAACTTCGTTAACGTAGTCAGAAACGTCAGCACTGTTCATTGGGATACCAGAAACATTTTCAACTTTGTTAAAAGATAATTCCATTGCTGTTTGTAATAATGCAGCGCTATTGCCAATTGTACCCAAGCCATGTGGGGATGGTAATGCAGCTTCAGCCAATAAAAAATGCACGAAGCTAGCGGTTAATATAGGTCCAATGCCAGCACCACCTAAATTAGTGCTAGATACTGTGCTAGGGTTAACATTAAGTAAATGATTTGTAATGTGTTCATCTAAGGTTAAACCTGAAGTAGCATCATAGCTAGCTATCGCTACGGCTGTCTCTTCTGTTTTTGTCCCAGCTTCATCATATGCGCCACCACTCGGATAAATACCATAGGCGACTCTTGATTCTCCGTCGTTTTCTATGCCTTCATCGTCACCATGATCTCTACCATCGTACCCATCACCTAAATAGCAATACAAAAACGCTGCTGTACACTGGTCAATATCATCGGCAGGTGGATCGTTTAAGTCTTGTCGGTAAAAATAATATGGTGTTCTCGGATCTGGATTTGTTTTGGTGTTTAGCAATAAGTTCATAAAATCATTACTTTGGAATACGTTGCCAGCATTGGTCCCATCAGCATATTGGTTTTGAAAATTTGGATGTCTAACATCGGGATTTGTTGCGTTAGTGCCAAATTGTACAACAAAGTCATCAGTAGCAGTGCTAATAAAATTTCCGTTTGATATAATGTTGTTTAAGCTGGAAACCATTTCTGAGGTTGCCACTAATTTACTTTGAACATACATTCTTAATTTTAAAGAATTAGCTAATTTTATCCACTTTGATGTGTCACCATTGAAATACAAATCATCAAAATTAGATGTATTTGCTTGGTTTAAATTTACAATAGCCTCATCTAGTAGTAAATAGATGGCGTTATAAATACTTTCGCCGTCATCTAAAGATGGTGTTGGAAAATCAGGACTTACTGCTTCTGAATACACTGCTGTTCCTATAAAATCCACTAGATTTACATACGCATACGCTTCCAAAACTTGCCCTACTCCAACATGCTGAGGAAGACCTTGTGTGTCCGCTAAGTTTTTTAGAAAATTTAAATTACTAGTTATAGAGTAAGTTTGTTGCCAAACGCCGTTCATGGTGGCAGCTGGAGCGCTGCCTGCATAGGTTCCAAATAAATGATTATGTCTAACCATAGGTTCTGCGATAGTAGAAAAAGTAAATATTTGTTCTGCGAATACAGCTTGAATTGTATTTAGAACAAAATTGGGATTCGCAGAATCCTCTGTTAATTCAAACGGATCGTTTTGTAATTTTAAATCTGTTGTTTCACAAGAGTTAAATATTAATAATATTATTATTAGGCTTGTAAGAATACAGTATATTTTTTTTAGTTTATATATTTTCATTGTTTTATCTTTTAAAAAGTTAATTTGATACTAAATGAGTATTGTTTATAGGATGGAGCGTTTTGAAAATCTACACCAAAAGTATTACCAGCACCTGTAGCTAGTACTTCCGGATCAAGGTTTAAATATTTTGGTAAGTTTGGAGAATAATACCATAAATTATTCCCTGTTAATGTAAAAGACAATGATCCAAAGGGGGTTTTCTTTAAGAGACTAGGAGGTAGATTATAGCTTAATGAAACATCTCTTAAGCGGATAGTCGAAGCGTCATACACAAGATTCTCGTCAACATCTAATAAATTAATAAAATAAATGTCATTGGGTCCAATTTGAACGTTATTTCTAATAGCATCGCCATTTCCATCTACTAGTGGAAGTCCAGTTGCAGGGTCTCCAAAAACCCCAGGAATAATAAACGAGTTTTCTCTATTTTCCGTATCTCTTGTCACACCACGTCTTAGTAAATTTGCAGCTGTATTTGAGTAAATATCTCCTCCGTGAATATATTCAACTTGTGCACTTAAACTAATTCCTTTATACGAAATTGTATTTATTGTAGTAAATCTAAAATCTTCGTTTGGATCTCCAATTATTTCATTTTCAAGTCCGACATTATCACTAAATATAATTTTACCTGTAGTAGGATCAATTAGTAAATTACCTGCGTCGTCTTTTACAGCATAGGTTCCTCTAAACACTCCAAAAGGTTCTCCATTTATTGCATTATTTATTGAGGCTCCTGAAAATCCAGTTGCAGATCCAATGCCGACTAACTCTACGGGCAGATTATTTACTGTAGATTCATACGCTGTAAAGTTATTATTTATTTCCCAAGTAAAATCATTCGATTTAACTGGAGAAAAAATTAATCCAATTTCTATCCCTTTAGTTTCAACATCTCCTGCATTAATAGCCGTGCTAGTAAAACCTGTAGAATTTGGTAAGTTTGCGAATAATATTTGATCTTCGGTGGTTTTTTTATAGACAGAAAGGTCAAAAGTTAAACGATTGTTGAAAAACCGCCCCTCAGTTCCAAGTTCAAATTCTTTTAAAAATTCTGATTTTAAATCAGGGTTTGGCAGAAAATTACTTAATGAATTGATTGCTGTTACTGAATTGTCAAAAGCATTTATAAAAGCATTAGAATTTGAGTTTAATGTAGGGCGTGTTAAATAGGGTAATGGAAAACTGGCAGAAGACCCGTAACTTGCTCTGATTTTGAGGTAGTTACCGTTTAACTTCTCAAATACTGAAGATGGGATGAATGAAAGGGCAACACTTGGATAAAAGACAGATTGGTTGTTAACTTCAACTGTAGATGCCCAGTCATTTCTAGCTTGCAAGTTTAAAAAAAGGTAGTCTTTAAATGAAAAATCAACACCTCCAAAAACACCAATTCTATTTTGAACTGAAGAAGAAATTATAGTTCCATCTAACGTGCTAGATCCAGTTATTGGTGTATAAGTTCTGAAATTGTCTAAATCTACAAACCCAAATACAACTTGATCTACTCCTTGAATTCCAGAAACGTTTCTTATTGTATTCTTTGTTTCAGTTCCCAACTGTCCTTGCATTGATATGTCAGAATTAAATTCTATATCATTGAAAGCAAATATTAATCTATGATTTGTAACCCTGTTGTAATTATTGAAGCTCTGAATTAGACCTAAGGGAGTGGCAGTTCCACCTTTGTTTATAAAATTAGTATTAATTTCGTTGTATAGATCTAAACCATAGGTATAGGTCAGGTTTATTTTATCAGAAAATTTATAGCTTAAATTACTACTTCCAATAAATCGATCGCTATCTCTTCTAAATCCAGAATTTTTTAAGTTCCACAGAGGATTTGTAATAGTTGTTCTGTAATAAACACTTGCTCCAGTATTTGGATCTTCATACGGTAGATTGTGAATATCTAAATTACGAGGAATCCAAGTTAAAAGCTGAAAAGTGTTTAATGTAGGTCGATTCGAATCTGTGTTGATGTAATCTGCTTTAGCACTTAATGAAAAGTTATTACTTAATTTAAATTCACCACCAAAAGACAAATTCAATCTTTTTAAATTACTAGTTTTAACAAATCCTTTTTGATCTGCATAACTCGTGTTAAACGCAAATGAAACATTTTCGGTTTTTTTAGATAATAATACTGAGGTGGTGGTTCCTATTTCTGCATTGAAGAAGTCTGATACATTATTTTCTATAGCCTTATACTCTACTGTAGCCCCTTGAAATTCAGGAAAAACTGTTGCATATGCGCCAATATCTAAATGATGAGGTACTATTTGTCCATCAAACCTTGCACCCCAGTTTCCGAAAAATGTTGTGTTAATTCCATTATCAGCTCCTTGGCCATAAGTATTTTGATATTCTGGTAAATTTGCAACTTCTAGCATAGATGTAGTTTGTATAAATTGAATTTCAAATTTTTTCTGGCTTTCTGAAGATGTTCCAGTTTTAGTTTGTATCAAAATAACACCATTTCTGCCATCTTCCCCGTATAGGGTAGATGCTGCTAAACCCTTTAATACACTGGTAGAAGAAATATTGTTTGGATCTATGTCAAACGTACGATCTCCTGTAATCGGAATTCCGTCAATAATATATAAGGGTTGGTTATTTCCAGTAATAGAATTTTTAGATCGTATGATTACATTAGGGGATTCTCCAAGAAATCCACCAGCAGTATTAACCTGAACACCTGAGACTTTTCCTGTTAATAACTTTGCAATGTCTGTTTCGGGTTTATTTTCTATTGCTTCAGATTTGATTGTCGTAACAGCATATCCAAGAGCTTTTTTCTCTCTTTTAATCCCTTGAGCCGTCACCACCACCTCATCCAAGGTATTGTCCGATTGCATGGATACGTTTACCGTATTAGAAGCACCAACCGTTATGTATTGGCTTTCATAGCCTACATAACTAAAGTTTAACACATCGCCTGAGCTGGCATTTATTTTGTAATTGCCATCAAAATCTGTTGTTGTTCCAGAAGACGTTCCTGAGATGACTACGGTAGCCCCAATGAGCGGCAAGCCGTTTTCATCTGAAACTGTTCCAGAAACTGTTTTCTGCTGTGCGAAAGTTACTTGCACAATTAACGCCATAAATAGCGTTAACATCATTGTAAATTTGGTTTTCATTCTTTATGTTTTTGAATTAGTCTAACTCAAAAGTCACAATAATAAGTTAAAAAACAAAACACCTGTCTTATATTTTAACATTCCTTTAACATAAAAAAATGATTTGTCCTGAAAAACCCTAAAAAGTAGCCGTTAAACTGAGGTGCACTTTAGAATCCGAGAATTTAAAGTTTTGAGTCTCGGTTTGCCCATTTGCTAAATTGAATTTTAAAAGTCCTGCATTCGTTAGGAGTCCAAAGCCAAAGCCAAATCCATAAAGTTTTTGGTCTGAAAGCGTAGGGGTTTCAAAATAAGCAGCATCTATAATAGAGTGTATATATAAGGTAGGGCTAAGTTGGTAGCGGTATTCTGTAGCAAGAATCCCTAAGCTTATCGCATTAATGCTATTTTCTTCAAATCCTCTAATGGAGTTAATGCCACCAAATCTTATGAGCTCATTTAATACATAGTTTTCAGAGTCGATTGCTTGAGCATGAAGTCTTACATAAAAACTATTTTCGGGGTTCAGCTTAAATCGTTTGGAAGCTTTTAACAAAACCAGTGTTTGGTTTGTTTCTGTATTTGTAGTTTTACGATTTGCTATAGAGAAGCGAGCTTCCAAAGTGGTGTTTAAGGGAAATAGTTGATTTTGCGCAGAACGTTGGAGGTAGGTGTATTTGAGTTCATAAGAGCTGGTTTTGTAATCAAGAACATTTTCGTTTGTTTCTGAAAGTAAGGCATTAGATTGTGTGGATCTTAGACCTATAAACACTTTTTGTTTGGGATTGAGTTGATAATACACACTAGCGGCTTGTTCTGCGGTGGTAAAGGTGCTGTCTTTTTTAAGAATATTTAGTTCGAGTTCACTCCCAATGGGCGTTTTAAATAAATAGGGGAGGGTGACTTGTGCATTAAATGTTTTGAGGTCATTTTCATCACTCCTATAGTTGAGGCGAAACGATTCTCCAAAATTTAAGTTGTTGATTAAATTTAAGTTGAGGTAGCCGTTTAATTCTAAGTCGCCTGTTGCTTCATCAGATCCAAATCCCAAAAACCCATCAAAACGATTACTTTTGGTTTTTTCTAAATACAAATAGACTCGAGTGGTGTCTTGGGTAAATAAAACTTCGGCAGGTCGACGTTGTTTGGTGAAGCTAAGTTGATCCAATGCCTCCGTTTTAGCTTGGATAGCTTTAAGATTAAAAGGGGTGTTCTTTTTAATTCCGAGAAAATGTTTGATAAAAGCGCGTGGAAATTTCTCATACCCTTTGATTTCAACAGATTGAAGTTGTCGCGCTTGTTTTGTCTCAATAGACAGATTAGCCCTTAGAACACGTTTTTCAAAAGGCCTAATTGAATTTAAAGCTACAGAAGCAAAGGGGAAGCTTTTGGCGGTCAAGAAATTTGTAAGTGAATGGAGTAAGGGTTCTAGGACGGTTAGCTTTACTTTATAATAGGTGTTGTTTTCTGAATCAGTAATGCTTTTGAGTTCTAGAAAATCAAAAAGGGCTTTATCGGCATACAGCAGAATGTATTCATATTTTGCTCCAAGGGACATATTGACCCTAATTAAAGGCGGGGTTTTGTCAATTTCAAGAACACGAGCTTCAATATAACCTTGTTGATACATTTGCTCTTTAAACACGGCTACTTGGGTTTCAAGAGTCTTGAAGTTTTCAAAAGTTTTTGTGTATCCTATGGCGTTGATTATAGCAATTTCAGTAGAGTCTGTACTGCTAATTTTCAATTGAAGTTCTTGTGCAGTGCATAGGCTAAACGCTCCAAAGCTCCATAAAACGCCAAAAACTAATTTGAATTGAATGCTCACAATTATTATTTAATGTAAATCTAACGTAAAAAGAGATCTAAATATTTAAACAGGACTAAAAAAACGTAAATATTTTAAAATTATGAAGTTATGATTTGAATAATTCATTTTAATGTGTACCTTTGCAGCCCTCTAAGAAGAGGATTTTAAAAAAACAGTATATAGAATATGCCAACAATTTCACAATTAGTAAGAAAAGGAAGAGCCAAAATAACTAAGAAGAGTAAATCGGCTGCTTTAGATTCTTGTCCTCAGCGACG